>SCPO01001121.1_pt1 | contig 86351 bp, 94 predicted proteins | sample 6106821 | NCBI WGS metagenome assembly SCPO01 (sample SAMN10720448, study PRJNA508395) | human gut metagenome | isolation source: Participant 2 stool, 0 month | host: Homo sapiens | collected 2017
TGATACTGGCTCTTGTGCGATTTTTGAATTTCACGCACGCTCTACCGTAATGCCCATACCTTCTGCGATTTCTTCTGGTAATGGTTCACGACCTTTATCTTGCAATAATTGTCTGGAAATACGAATCAATTTATTGATTGTTTCTACCATATGTACAGGAATACGAATCGTACGAGCTTGGTCCGCAATAGCACGAGTAATAGCTTGACGAATCCACCATGTAGCATATGTGGAGAATTTATAACCCTTTGTATAATCGAACTTATCTACAGCTTTAATAAGGCCCAAGTTACCTTCTTGAATCAAATCCAAGAATAACATGCCGCGACCTACATAACGTTTTGCAATACTTACAACTAAGCGCAAGTTAGCATCTACCAATTTTTTCTTAGCCTTTTTGGCAAGTTGAATATCTTTATATGTAGCATCCTCTGCTGCGCCAGCTTCAATTTGCTTTGCTAAAACTATTTCTTCATCTGCAGAAAGCAATGGGACGACCAATTTCCTTGAGATACATACGTACAGGATCATCAATGTTAACACCAGAGTCTACACTTAAATCGATGGAGATATTCTTTTCATTAGGAGTATCTTCTTCATCCTCTTCTTCTGGTTCTATTGGCTGAGCGTCCGCATCCTCACTGTCGATATCAGCCACTACTTCAATATTTAATTTACCAAATGTAGTATAAATATCGTCTAATTGTTCCGCAGTAAGTCCAGTCTGCTCATGAAGAGCATCTGAAATCTCTGATTGTGTCAACACGCCGGTTTTTCGGCCTTTTTCAAGAAGTTGTTCTACAATCTCCTCTATTTGACTTTTTTGTACTTTCTTAGCCACAGCGCTCTCCTTCTTACATTATATTACTTAGACCATTCTCTAATTAAGTTCTGTATTTCCTGACACTTATGTAATTCGCTAATAAATGTCGAATCTCCTGCCCGTTTTAATTGATCCGCCATAATTGAATGCGCTTTATACTGTTCACGCAATGAATGAAGCCTTATCTTGCGGATTAATCCAGGCACTTGTACCTTATATTCATCGTCACTCATAACAACCAATCTAGAGTAAATATCATACTCCGATGGGGATAAAACAGATTGAATGGCAGTATCATCTAGACGACCTTCTTGTTTAAATAAGGTGAATATCTTTTCTATTATACCTCGATATTCAATTTTTTCAAAGTCTTCTAATGGCAAATAGCTCATCATATGTTGTAACACTTCACCATCTGTAAAGGCTAAGGACAATAATTTTTCTGCATCACCTTTAGGTAAATCCTGTGTTGGCAACGGTGCAGACGCAGTATCAACCAATTCAATTTGTCCTTTTTTTACATAGTCTCGGAAATATCTAAAAATACTACTATTATCAAGCCATAGTGGTAATGCCAATGTCTTTAGAGCATCATCCCGTTGTGTTTGACTATCTATATTAGCAATATATGGGAATACATCAGCCATAACAGCTTGCTTCCCTTCCGTATCATTTGTGTCGTGTTTAATTAAAGACTCACTTAATAAATAATCAAGAGGCTTAACCGCTTTAGCTACTAAATCTTTAAATGCTTGTCCTCCATGATTACGTACATAATCATCTGGATCCTTACCATCTGGCATAGCCAGAACACGCACCTTAAAGTCCGTATTTTGTAATAATTCTATAGCCCTAGCCGCCGCTTGACGACCTGCTCCATCCATATCATAGGCCAGCACAATTTCATCAGCCTGCCTCATTAAGATATGACCATGATCTCGTGTATAAGCCGTCCCCAGGGATGCTACTACATTAGTAACACCATGGTTATGAGCAGATATAACGTCCATATACCCTTCTACAAGGATAGCCTGTCGCTCTTGACGAATAGATTTATAAGCCTTATCAAAGGCAAATAATAGTTTTCCCTTTTCAAAGATGGCTGATTCTGGTGAGTTTAAATATTTTGGCGTGCTGTCATCCATAACACGACCACCAAAGGCAACTACTCGACCTTTACCATCCATAATAGGAAACATAATTCGGTTTCTAAAGAAATCGTAAAACTGTCCCTTTTGGTTTTTACGTACCAAATTCAACTCCAAGAGAATAGAATCATCGATACCACGTTCGTGAAAGGCTCGATACAACTTATCCCAACCATCTGGAGCAAAGCCTAATTTGAATTTTTCAATCGTATCTTTTGTAAGGCCCCTTGTTTTTTTAAGTAATCAAGGCCCACCTTTCCCATCGATGTTTGAGTAAGGCAGTTATGGAAAAATGTAGCCGCTAATTCTGAAGCTTCATATAATTTTTTTCGTCGTTCATCTCGAGCTCGTTGTTCTGGTGAAAGTTTTGCCTCCGGCAAGGGAATATTAGCACGATTAGCAAGCCGCTCTAGAACCTCTACAAAGCTTAAATGCTCTAGTTCCATGAGGAATTTAATGACATTCCCCGATGCATGACAGCCAAAACAATAATAAAAGCCCTTTTCAGGGGCAACACTAAAGGACGGCGTCTTTTCATTATGAAATGGACAACAACCCCAATAGTTCTTGCCCCGTTTCTTTAAAGCTACATGCTCGGATATTACAGATACAATATCATTTGCATCTTTGATTTGTTCAATCAATTCATTTTCAAAATATCTGCTCATAGCCAACGCCTCCTTCCCCATATATATATATTAATTCGATATACAAATAAAAAATCCTCTATTTGTAAAAGATTTTAATTAGTTAAATTATTAAATTAATACAAAAATCAAATACGAATCATAGGAATCCTTATCTATGAAACTAAATACATAAGGATTCCTATACTCCGTATCTTTAGATTATATGCAAATGAAATTTGATAATAATAGGCTGCAATGAAATCATTGCAGCCTATACTTATCGCTTATAGCATATTATTTTGCGTAATCCACAACGCGAGTTTCACGAATAATTACGACCTTAATTTGGCCTGGATATTCGAGTTCAGACTCGATGCGTTTTACGATATTCCGAACAAGTAATGTAGACTCAGCTTCATCAATCTTATCCGGTTTTACTACAACGCGAATCTCACGACCTGCTTGAATAGCAAAGCATTTTTCAACGCCTTCGAAGGATTCAGCGATTTCTTCCAATTTAGATAAACGTTTTAAGTAGTTTTCTAATGTTTCTCGACGTGCTCCTGGACGAGCCGCAGAGATAGCATCAGCAGCTGCTACTAATACAGCTTCTACAGATTGGAACTCTTCATCACCATGATGAGCGCCAATGCAGTTAATTACTGCTGCGCTTTCACGATATTTACGAGCTACATCAACACCGATTTGAACATGAGAACCTTCAAGTTCACGGTCTAATGCTTTACCAATATCATGGATCAAACCACCTCGTTTAGCCAATGTTACATCACAGCCTAGTTCAGCCGCCATCAAACCTGCTAAATGAGATACTTCAATAGAATGTTTCAAAACGTTTTGACCGTAACTAGTACGATATTTCAAACGACCTAAAATCTTAACAATTTCAGGATGTAAGCCATGAACATCAGCTTCAAATGTTGCTTGTTCACCAGCTTCTTTAATAGTTTGGTCAACCTCTTTACGAGCTTTACCAACCATTTCTTCAATACGAGCTGGATGGATACGACCATCTACAATCAATTTTTCCAATGCAATACGAGCCACTTCACGACGAATTGGATCGAAGCCGGAAAGAATAACTGCTTCTGGTGTGTCATCGATAATCAAGTCAATACCTGTTAATGTTTCGAGTGCGCGAATATTACGGCCCTCACGACCAATAATGCGGCCTTTCATTTCATCATTAGGCAATGCCACTACGGATACGGTAGTCTCCGCCACATGGTCAGCTGCGCAACGTTGGATTGCAGAGGAGATAATTTCTTTTGCTTTTTTCTCCGCATCATCCTTAGCTTGCTGCTCCATTTCCTTAACCATAATTGCCGTTTCATGACGAATTTCTTGTTCTACATTTGTTAACAAGATATTCTTAGCTTCTTCAAATGTCATGCCAGAAATACGTTCTAACTCTGCCATTTGTTTTTCATACAAAGCTTCAATTTTTTCACGGCTTTGGGCTAAGTCAGCTTCTTTGCGATGTAAAGCTTCCTCTTTGTGTTCAATATTGTCTAATTTTTATCCAAAGATTCTTCTTTTGAAGAATACGACGTTCCATACGTTGAAGTTCAGAACGGCGATCTTTATTTTCTCGTTCTACATCAGAACGGAGCTTATGAATTTCTTCTTTCGCTTCTAATAAAGCTTCTTTCTTTTAGACTCAGCTGTGCGCTCACCATTTGCGATGATGCGTGCAGCCTCTTGTTCAGCTTGATTCAGTTTTCCTTCAGCAATATTTTTTCCTACCCCTAGTCCAATCAGTACCATTACCACTGCAATTAGACAATACTCTAAAATATGTCCCACATCTTCTAAAATCAGTCTCACCTCCTCTTAAATTCTCAAAATCGAGCTTTCATGCTCCTTTTTATGCCCTTTATGCATTAAATTATCATTTAGCCATATCATCATATAAATAAATAAGGCTATTATTAATTTTAGACTTGAAAGCCCTTTCTGTCAAGATTTTACAAGCCTGGTAAGGCCTCAGAAAAAGTACTATCTATTCATAAAAATCATTGCACACAACTTGGATAGTACTCGTTGAAAACCCTCTATATTTGAGAAAATTAAAGACTTTTACACGAGGAGTGCAGTCCTCATTGAGAATGGAACCAAATTTTTTCTCCACCACACGATAAGCGGCTTTCACTTCATCATAATCAGAGATTTCCGGAGGCACAGTAAGACCTCTAAGTTTCATCTTTTGCTTAATCATGTAGGCGCCGTATTTTTGTTCTTTCATCAAATAGTTTAATACTTGTTCAGACAGGCGCTCATCATTGATATAATCATAGTCTCTAAGGCGTTCGAGGACCCGCTCAATGATTGGGTCCTCGATTTGTTTACGTCTCATTTTTTGTGTCAGTTCATAGGAACTAAGAAATCGTTGAGCTAGGAAGCGATACGCTTGATCCATAGCAGCTTGCATCGTTTCTTCACTCATGATTATACTTCTTCAGTTACTTCTTCGCCGATTACATCGATTTCTTCAGTGCCAACCGCTAATGTATCGCGAATAATACGATCAATCTCATCAGCGATTTGTGGATTGTCGAGCAAGTATTGTTTAGCCGCCTCTTTACCTTGACCCATACGTTCCCCATTGTAGGAATACCATGCACCAGATTTATTGATGATTTCCATATTTGTACCGATATCGATAAGAGTACCTGCTTTAGAAATACCTTCACCATACATCAAGTCAAATTCTGCTGTTTTGAATGGAGGTGCTACTTTGTTTTTAACTACTTTAACTTTAGTGCGAGCACCAACGTTTTCGTTGTTAGCTTTAATAAGTTCACCCTTACGCACATCAAGACGTACAGAAGAATAGAATTTTAAGGCACGACCACCGGTCGTTGTTTCAGGGTTACCAAACATTACGCCTACTTTTTCACGCAATTGGTTGATAAAGATAACAACCGTTTTAGATTTGCTGATGATACCAGTCAGTTTACGCAATGCTTTACTCATCAAACGGGCATGGAGACCTACGTGAGCATCACCCATTTCCCCTTCAATTTCTGCTTTAGGTACCAATGCAGCAACAGAGTCAACTACTACGATATCTACAGCGCCACTGCGAACTAAAGCCTCTGTAATTTCAAGAGCTTGCTCACCATTGTCTGGTTGAGAAATCAATAAATTATTGATATCTACTCCCAAGTTACGAGCATATACTGGATCCATCGCATGCTCCGCATCAATAAATGCCGCAATGCCACCTTGTTTTTGCGCTTCTGCTACAGCGTGAAGAGCAACAGTTGTTTTACCAGATGATTCTGGGCCATAGATTTCAATTACACGGCCACGAGGGAAGCCACCTACACCAACAGCGATATCGATAGCAAGGGACCCAGAGGAGATAACCTCTACGTTCATGCGATCTGCTGCTTCACCAAGGCGCATAATAGCGCCTTTACCAAAGTCTTTTTCAATTTGTTTTAACGCGTTATCCAACGCTGCTTGTCTGCCATCTACAGCCATTATTTTATTTCCCCTTTTCTGTTATATAAGTATACACATAATATAGTGCTAGCTCTGCTGCACTTTGTCGAATATCTTCGCGATTACCAATTAAATTAGCCTTGTGAGCTACTGTCCCATGAGGTCCAGTTACACCGAACCACACAAGACCAACCGGCTTCTCAGGACTACCACCGCCAGGACCAGCTATGCCAGTCGTAGAAACGGCATATGTTGTTTGACCCACAGTTCGTGCCTCCCTCTGCCATAGCCTTAGCGACTTGCTCACTTACGGCACCATATGTATCTAACATGTCTTGTGGTACCCCTAGCACACGATGTTTTATGTCGTTGCTATACGAAATAACGCCACCCATGTAGTATTCACTACTACCGCTGACATTAGTCAGTAACTTACCAACTAATCCAGAAGTACAAGATTCAGCAGTACTAATCGTGCTATGCTCTTCAAGTAATACATGACCTAGTGTTTCCTCCATAGAAACAGTCAAGTCACGTCCTACACGAGCTCCTAATCGTTCTCGAATGATAGCATCCCAAGGATTAAGAACCTCATGGGCAGCCTCTAAGGTGTCAGCCTTAGCAGTAATACGAACCTCTATGTACCCCTTTTTAATGAGCAAGGCAATGGTTGGATTCGATTGGTTCTTAATGAGATCCATCAAGGTATTTTCTAAATCAATTTCGCGAATATCGTATACGCCATAGCGATAGGAGGTAACAACACCTTGTGAACCAAATCGATTCATTAAATAAGGCACCACACTATCGTGGAACATCCCCTTCATCTCACCAGGAGGTCCTGGCAAAAGTATGTATGTAGTATCGCCATCTTCCACTACAACACCAGGCGCCACGCCTACCGGATTATGTAATACATTTGCGCCTTCAGGCAACTCAGCTTCTCGACGACTCGCATCAGGTACGGTACGTTTTACACGGTCAAAGAATTTTTTAACCTCATCCATAGCCTCTTGATTAAATACAATAGGTCGTCCAATAGAATCGGCTAATACATTTCGTGTAATATCTCCTTGCGTTGGTCCTAATCCGCCAGTACTAATAACGATGTCCGCTCTAGTGCTAGCTAATTGAAAGACCTCTGCCATGCGCTTAGGATTATCCCCCACTACAGATTGATGAGCAATAGTATAGCCTAATTTATTTAATTCTTGTGCTAGCCAAGATACATTTGTATTCACTGTATCGCCTAGCAATAATTCTGAACCTGTAGAAATAAGTTCTACAATCATCAGATCACCTCCACAATCGAAAGAATCGAGCTGTGTTTTATTCTACAACCGTAGCTACTACATCGTAAGCAAAGCCTTGCTCTACCTGTACCTTAAGAATATCACCAGGTTGAACATCTTCACCGCAGTCCTCAATGTACATATTACCGTCTACATCAGGTGCTTGAGATTTCAAGCGGCCTTTAGCTAGTAATGTGCCATTCTCGCCGTCCTCGATTTCTTCCACCATTGCATAGTCAACAGTACCTTCTAAATCGCGATTATTCTCTTCAGAAATAGCTGCTTGAATGGACATGAGAATATGATAACGTTCTTCTTTCACCTCTTCTGGGACTTGATCTTCACGGACACCAGCTGGTGTACCTTCCTCTTGAGAGTAAGTAAATACGCCCATATTATCGAATTTTATTTCTTTTACAAAGTCACAAAGTTCTTCAAATTGTTCATCTGTTTCACCAGGGAAACCCAACGATGATAGATGTGCGCAATGTAATATGAGTCGGTGCATTTCTAATCTTCTTAAGCAAACGTTCAATATCATTACGATCATCACGACGATTCATTTGTTTAAAAATATCGTTGTTTACATGTTGCAATGGAATATCTACATATTTACAAAGTTTTGGCTCATTAACGATAATATCTAACAATTCATCGGAGAAGAAAGTTGGATACAAGTATAACATACGAATCCATTCGATACCTTCTACGGCAGTTAATTCTCTTAAGCAACGTAGTCAACAATGGTTTACCATCATTTAGATCAATACCGTAACTAGTCGTATCCTGAGCGATAAGAACGACCTCTTTAACACCGGATGCAGCCAATCGTTCTACTTCGGCCTTAATAGACTCGATAGTACGACTGCGGAATGCACCACGCACCTTTGGAATAATACAGAAGGTACAACCATTGTTACAGCCCTCAGCAATTTTTACATATGCACTGTACCGAGGCGTTGTTTGAATACGCGGCATACGCTCATCATAAATATTTGTAATATTTTCCATGATACAACTGCGATTGCCATGTTCAATAGCATCAACGGCTACCATAATCTGGTCCCATGCACCTGTACCGATTAAAGCATCAATTTCAGGAATTTCTTGGAATAATTCATCTTGATATTGTTGGCTTAAGCAACCTGCTACAATAAGGCCTTTACATTTACCATCCTCTTTATATTGAGCCACCTCAAGAATAGTATTAATAGACTCGGCTTTGCTTTCTCAATAAAGGTACAGGTATTTACAACGATAAGATCTGCTTCGCTTAGGTCCTCTGTAATCGTATAGCCATTATCTTTCAATAAGCCTAACATTACCTCTGTATCTACTAAGTTTTTAGCACAACCTAGGCTAACATACCCTAATTTCTTACCCATTCTATATCCTTTCATAACTTGTTTATTTCTCAATTTACTTCCTGTAATAGGATTTATATAACTGAGTTACTCCTTGCGGAAACGCACTTGGCTAACCCAGTGATTTAACAATAATTTTTTGCCATCTATAGTGTAACCACCATTAACAGGCCATAAAATTAACTCGTGCCCCAATGAGTCTTTTGGCTCATCCATTTCTGGATTCGTAAACATATAGGTGAAATTATTTTCAACCATATATTTTGCAGTCTTTATAGATAACAACCAATTAATAAATTCAACGCTATCTGCTTTATGTTTTGAATTTTTTAATACAGCAGCGCCAGTTACATAATAAGATGTTCCATCTGTTGGGTATATAACCTTAATCGGATATCCATGACGAGTATATTGGGCCGCATCAGACAAATTACCAATGCCGATATTAGACTCTCCTAACGCAGTTAAGCGAACTGGAGTAGACAAGAACTTGGCATGTTGTATTATATGTGGCTTTAAGCTATATAAATAGTTCAGTGCCTCAGGCTCGCCTCTATATTCCACCATGTTATATAACAAATTAGCTGCATTTTGGGATGCTACAAAATCGGTCATCACAATAGACCAATCACCTTGTTTACCCAATGTATCCCAAGTAGTAATATATTTACCTATCCCATTGTAGAAGGTGTCATTTTGAACAAATACAATAGGATCATACCAAAGACCTACCCAATACCCATTTATATCTTTTAGATTATCACGTACTTCGTCAATTCTTTCATTAACGATAGGTGCATATTTCCCTGCATTTGCCCCTACAACGAGATTATCTTCAGAGGTAAGTACCAGATCACCAGATGTATCAGCTACATTTGAAGCCGACCGTTGGGCCATTTGCTCTTCTGTAAGAGGCATAACTGTAACTTTTACATTTTTCTCCTCTTCATATCGATCGGCAAGCAATGTAGTTATATTGTTCGGCAAGTCTGTATAAACAGTAATCTCACCACGAACAGGTTCTTTTGCATGTTCTAACTGTTCTTGATGGTAAAAGTTTACGCCATAGGTTAACATTCCTATAACAAATAGGGCTAAAACGCCCGGAGCAATCCACCGTTTCATATATGCCTCCTATAAGACATAAAGTATTCCCAAACCAGAATAGACAAAACTATTCTCCATTATTAACGACTACCACGTCCTCGATTACTATTAGATGGGCGACTTTTGGTCATGCCATTACGAGAAGGTCTACCCTTACTACTTTTCTCACTAGACTGACGTCCGTTGCGACGATCATTATTCTTCCCACTATTACGAGAACCACTAGATTGACTAGTACGATTAGTCCGACCAATTGGGCGTGGTGGAATCAAACATTCAGGTCCAAACCCTATCAAGTCACGTCGATTAGCTTCAATGAGCGCCTCTTTTACAAGGTCATAATTTTCAATATTTTTATATTGCATTAAAGCCCGCTGCTTAGCTTTATCTCTACCTTTTTTTGCAACATATACAGGTTTTCCATCCAGTGGGTTAATGCCCGTATAGTACATACATGTCGATAAGCTCCCCGGCGTAGGAATAAAGTCTTGCACTTGTTCTGGATACATATGTTGATCACGTAAGAACTCGGCTAATTCAATAGCATCTTCCAAGGCACAACCTGGATGAGAGCTCATAAAATATGGTACTAAATATTGCTTCTTACCAAGCTTTTTATTGGCCTCTTCAAACCAAGATTTGAAGGTGAGGAACTCTTCCTTACCAGCTTTGCCCATCATATTGGTAACGCGTTTAGAAACATGTTCTGGCGCTACTTTTAGTTGTCCACTTACATGAAATTCACAAAGCTCGCGGACAAAATCTTTATTGTTATCCGCTAGAACATAGTCATAACGCAAGCCAGAACGAACAAATACCTTTTTTACGCCTTTTAGCTTACGTAATTTACGGAGTAAAGCAATATAGTCATCATGGTTTGTATTTAGATTTTCACAAGGCTCTGGAGCCGCACAAGTACGACCTTTACAAGCACCATATACAGCTTGTTTGTCACAAGCTAAATGACGGAAGTTCGCCGTAGGGCCCCCAACATCATGAATATATCCTTTAAAGTTATCCATATTAATCATAGTTTGAGCTTCATCAAGTAAAGACTCATGACTACGATTTTGGATGATACGACCTTGATGATTTGTTATTGCACAGAATGAACAGCTACCAAAGCATCCCCGTTGACTTACAAGGCTAAACTGTACTTCGCTTAATGCTGGTACGCCACCCTTATCATCATATTTAGGATGCCACTTGCGAGTATACGGCAAGTTATATACGCCATCCATTTCCTCCTGCGTAAGTGGCAATGCAGGTGTGTTTTGAACAAGATATCTATCGCCATGTTTTTGTACTACTATACGACCATAGAATGGATCTTGTTCATCATACTGCATACGGAATGCATCAGCAAAAGCCATCTTATCCGCTTTAATTTCCTCAAAAGATGGACACTCAACATAGTCTATAGTAGGGATTTCCTTGGCCATATAACAAATACCACGAATAGATGGCAAGGACTCTTTAAATCTACCTTGATCTAACGCATCAGCTAATTCTACAATTTGAAGTTCACCCATACCATAAATGAGTACATCTGCCTTTGAATCAACTAAAATAGAACGACGCACAGTATCTGACCAATAATCATAATGACCAAATCGGCGTAAGGACGCCTCTATGCCACCTATAATAAGAGGCACATCACTATAAGCCTCCTTCATACGATTCGCATATACCAAGGTAGCTCGATCTGGGCGATGGCCCGCTTCACCACCTGGAGAATAGTCATCTTGTCGACGAATTTTCTTTGCCGCCGTAAATTTATTGAGCATTGAATCTAGATTCCCTGCCGTAACAAGGGATGCTAGACGTGGTTTACCAAGTTTTTTGAAAGCCTCTACATCATTCCAATCTGGTTGATCTATAATACCTACACGATACCCTTTGGATTCTAAGTATCTGCCGATAACTGCAGGTGCAAAGGAAGGATGGTCCACATAGGCGTCCCCACTAATGAGGACAAAATCTAATTCGGCCCAACCACGTTTCTTCATATCCGAAGGTTCTGTTACTAAAAATCTATCCATTAATTGAATAAATGCCTTTCTTTCCTTTTATTAGAAAAGGAATAACCATAGTAAAAATAATGCCATACAGAATAAAATAATCCCTAAAATAATGCGTTCTTGTACGATAGAACGTTGACGTTTACGTTGACGCGTTTCTAAGGACATACGCTTTTTGGATGTTTGGTATTCAACGAATTCACTTTGCACCAAATTTGGCGCAGCTTGTGCCTTCTGACGCGTCACAGAACGCAAGGAAAACGTATCTATATCACCTACTTGACTTTGGTAGGCTTTTACCAAGCGATCCCCATCAAGATCTAAATAATTACCGTAATTACGAATAAAGCCTTTTACGTAGACCTGACCAGGAATGATGTCATACTTACCATCTTCTATAGCTTCCAAATAGGTTGTTTTAATGTGCAGTACTTGCTCCACATCTTTAAAGGTTAAATTACGTCTTACTCGTTCACGTCGTAATTCTTCGCCTAATTCAGCCATTTTCGTTCCTCTCTTAATCTACATAATACTCATATCGTAATCATTTAATTATTGCTCATCATTGGAGTCTGAGAAATATCGCGCCTTAGCTTGTTCAGGACTCATCAAAATCTCTCGAGCCTTACTGCCCATACTAGGACCAACAATTTTAAGGTCTTCCATCGTATCAACAAGGCGAGCCGCACGAGTATACCCAATGCGGAATCGACGCTGTAACATAGACACAGAAGCTTGACCAGATTCCATAACGAGATTAACAGCACGTTCTAATAATTCATCGCGGTAGATATCATTTTCTTCTGATGATTCTTTTTCGGTTTCCTTTTCAGCCTCTTGTGTAACAGTATCGTCATATTCTGGTTCACGTTGAGCTTTTACAAATTCCACAAGATGTTCTACCTCATCATCAGAGATAAACGCACCTTGTACACGAATTGGTTTATTAGCACCAATTGGAGCAAATAACATATCCCCTTTACCAAGCAATTTCTCAGCACCCGCCATATCGAGAATAGTACGGGAGTCAATTTGAGAACCTACTGCAAAGGAAATACGGCTAGGTACATTGGCCTTAATAGAGCCTGTAATAACGTTGACAGAAGGACGTTGCGTAGCAAGTACCATGTGAATACCTGCAGCACGCGCCATTTGTGCTAAGCGACTAATAGATTCTTCAATATCATCAGGAGCAGTCATCATAAGGTCAGCTAACTCATCGATAATTAATACAATCAAAGGCATAGCCGCCTTAGGGTGCGCTTCGTTATAGCTCTTAATATCGCGTTTGCCAGATGCTGCAAAAGCTTTATAACGAGCCTCCATCTCACGAACAGCCCAACGCAATACAGCGGCTGCTTTTTTCATATCTGTTACAACTGGCGCCATCAAATGAGGAATGCCATTGTAGATAGACAATTCAACCATCTTAGGGTCGATTAATAAAAGCTTAACCTCTTCTGGTTTACGACTAAATAGAATACTTGAAATCAAAGTATTTACACATACAGATTTACCAGAACCAGTAGTACCTGCTACAAGCAGGTGAGGCATCTTCGCAAGGTCAGTAATAACAGGCTTACCTGCAATATCCTTACCAAGACCTACCGGAATACCCCCACGAGCGTCCTTGAAGTCACTACAATCAAGAACATCACGCAAATGAACGGCCTCTGTCGTCTTATTAGGAACCTCGATACCGATGGCGGATTTACCAGGGATTGGAGCCTCCATCCGAATATGTTGAGCCGCTAAGTTTAAGGCGATATCATCAGTTAAATTGACGATGCGGCTAACCTTTACACCTGGTGCAGGTTCAATTTCGTAGCGTGTAACAGTTGGACCTTGTGTAGCATTAACGACCTTAGCAGTAATACCAAAGTTACTCAATACATTTTCAAGCATCATTGCATTTTGCGCTACTTCTTCACCATTGCTTTGACTCCCCTTCCCTTTCGCCAAAATATCAAGGCTTGGGAAATGATAAGGTCTATCATAGGTACGATGAATTTGACCATCCTTAGATACTGCTACTTGTGCTGTATCTTCTGTAGTACTAATAGTAGATGGTACTTGTAAACTCATACCAGACATACCGGCACCAGCACTTACAGAACTTGCAGCGGCACCTGTTCCAGGTACAGCAGAAGCTATGGCAGCGTGATTAGTTTCCAATGGACCAATCGTTGTATTTTGATATGTAAACTTTGGTTGTTCCTCATGATTATTCTCTACTGATTCAGATTCATCTGTATATCCTTCGTCTGGAGTATATGTATAATCCTCATCTGGAGTATATACATAGTCATCACCTGTAGATCTACTAGCATCAGAGAATTGATCAAAATCATCTACATCATAAGACTTCGCATCACCAGCATCTTCAGAAATATTCGCCAATTGTTCTGCTGCACGGTTGCGCGCTTCTATTTCAGCTAATTCTTTCCAAGATGTAGGAGCCTTTGGAGATTCTACAGTCGTTACTGTATCCACCATAGGTTCATTATCTACAACCGCACTCGTTTCAAAGTTATCTCGATCGGTAGTGATACCTCGTTTTTCAAGTGTATCTAACGCTTGATCTGCAGCATCAGCAAAGCGTGTGTCCTTTTCCCTGTTATACGCTTTCCGTTGTTCTGCAGCTTCTTTGCGTTGTTCATTCCAATCTTCAAAGACCTCTTTAGCTACAGCTACCTTCTCGGCAGCCACTTCTTTAGCTACATCTAAACCTACTTGTGTTTTATCTGCTGCCTTTTGCAAGCCACTTCGCAAAGATAAACGAGTGATTAGAATACCAAAGGCTAATAATAAGAACACATCTAAAATGATAGCCCCTAGCTCACCTAATAGAGTACGAAGGAATGTAGCGATAGCTCCACCTACTACACCACCTTGGTCAGCCAATTGTGTTGTGATTAATTCCTGCCCCTCAGGAACGCGCCACAATGGAACAAGGGCTAGCAAGAATAGGAAGAACAAAGTCATTACAACGCCCCGTTTAGTAACGGAAATAAATGTTCCTTTATACAATAATCGCCAGCCAATCCAGAACACACCAAGGCAAGGAATAATACCGCCTAGGCCAAAACCATAACGGAATATACCTGTTAAAATCTGTCCTACAAGACCGAGTTCAAACCCAAAGAATCCGAGCAAGGAAATAACTGCAAAGGCAATTACAATTAAGCCTTTAACTTCGCTGCGCAAGGAAAACCCTTGAGACTTAGTTTGCTGTTTTGTGCTTGTTCGCTTTCGTCGTATATTGCGTTTTTGGTGGAAGTTTTTCTTCTGCCATAAATCTATACAAACCCCTTACTTATATAACACTACTGTAAATTAACTTATCATTATATTATAGCATATATCGAAGTATTTAGTTAGCCTTTGCGCCGTTTCTCCCAGTCACAAAGTAACTGTTCTTCCTTGCCTCTTTTAATACCATTGTAGTACGAAGCATCCATAAGAGGTGTTGGTAGATATTGCTGTTTTACATAGCCATTTGGATAGTTGTGAGCATACTTATAGGTGTTCCCATGACCTAGCTTGCTAGCCCCACTATAATGACTATCTTTTAAATGATCTGGCACCTGTCCACAATCCTTGTGGCGCACATCAGCAATTGCTGCATCGATAGCCAAATAAGCAGAATTACTTTTCGGTGCTAATGCTACATAACAAGCCGCTTCAGACAATATAATACGAGCCTCCGGAAATCCTACCATATGAGCCGCTTGAGCCGCTGCATTAGCTAGAATTAAAGCTTGCGGATCTGCAAGGCCTACATCCTCAGCTGCACATATTACGATACGACGAGCAATAAAATTAGGATCCTCCCCCGCTTCAATCATACGTGCCAAATAATGCACCGTCGCTTGTACATCAGAGCCACGCATACTTTTAATAAAAGCAGAGATTGTATCGTAGTGGCTGTCACCTTTTTTATCATATGTATAAATACGACGTCCCACAACTTTTCAAGAACCTCTATGGTTATAGTCCCTTCATCCGGTACCATAGCTGCAGCCTGTTCTAAAATATTCAAAGCCATACGACCGTCGCCATTAACGAAAATGCCTACATCCTCTAGCACTTCATCAGTTACTTGTAAACGGCGTTTACCAAGACCTACCTCTTCATCTGTAATAGCACGACGCAAAATTTGACCAATCGCCTTTGGTGTCAAAGCCTCCAATGTTATGAGTCGCAAACGGGATAAAAGAGGTCTATTAACCTCAAAAAACGGATTTTCTGTGGTGGCACCAATAAGGATAATCGTACCATCTTCTACACAAGGTAATAACACATCTTGTTGGCTTTTATTGAAACGGTGGATTTCATCGAGGAATAATATAGTTCTTTGTTGTAATGACCGTACGCGCTTACGAGCATCCTCTATGATGTTACGCAACTCACCTATACCAGCATTGGTAGCATTTAAATTTACAAAATGACTATTACTTACCTTAGCAATGATACCTGCTAGTGTAGTTTTCCCCGTTCCACAAGGCCCATAAAAAAGCATAGATGGTATGGTATCATTTTCTACCATAGCACGTAAGAAGGTCCCCTTCCTACGGCCTTTCTTGACCGTATAAATGATCCAACTTGGTAGGACGCATACGCACAGGAAGTGGCTCATATGCATTTGTAGGCTCTAAATCAAACAAACTATCCATTCTATCACCTCAATTCACTGTATCTAAACTATTAATATTCACATTGCTAAACCATTGATGTTCTCATTATATGCCATTTTTACGCAAAAGCCCCACCATGCCGTAATGTACCGCGTTTTGATCCTGCTTAGGGCAGGTGGGTGTCCTCCTCATCCTGCAGTTGTCCCGTGAGGGCGTAACGTTCAGACGAGAGTTCTGGACTCCCGAAGAAAATGTGTTGGCTCAAAACTGCGATATCACACGCACATGGCAGGGATATCTTATACATAAATAGTATCAGAAAGATTGGTAATAAACAAGTCTTGACATTTGAATTTTAATCAATTCTTGCCTATGTTTTTACACCAAAGATTGCTCTTCTTCTTCCTCGATATCTGGTTTAATATGCAACTCTTTTAATTGTTTAGGTTCTACTTCAGATGGCGCTTGGCTCATAACATCAGAAGCAGATTGAGTTTTAGGGAATGCGATTACGTCGCGGATAGATTGACGTTTTGCCATCAACATAACAAGACGATCAAGGCCAAATGCACAGCCTGCATGAGGAGGCGCACCATATTTAAATGCATCAAGCATGAAGCCGAATTTGATTTAGCTTCTTCTTCAGACAAACCAATAGCTTTGAATACTTTTTCTTGTACATCAGATTGGTAAATACGCAAGGAACCGCCACCGATTTCAACACCGTTCAATACCATATCATAAGCGATTGCTTTTACGCTGCCAGGATCGGATTCTAATTTATCAAGATCTTCGTGACGAGGCATTGTGAACGGATGGTGCATTGCAACATAACGTTTTTCATCTTCGTTATATTCGAACATAGGGAAATCAGTTACCCATGTGAATGCCAATTTATCTGGATCAATCATGTTCATACGACGTGCCATTTCAAGGCGCAATTCGCCCAATGCACGTGCTACAGTTGCTGGTTTATCAGCAATCATCAATACGAGGTCGCCACCTTTAGCACCCATTTTTTCACCGATGTTGCGGATTGTATCTTCACCTAAGAACTTCATGATTTGAGACTTGATAGAACCATCTTCGTTGAAGCAAGCCCATGCAAGACCTTTTGCACCATAACGGTTTACATATTCAACGAGGTCATCAAGTTCACGACGAGGAATACCAGCATCACCAGGTACTACGATACCTTTAACTACGCCACCATTGTCGATAACAGAACGGAATACTTTAAATTCTGTATCTTTTACAAGATCAGTTACATCAGTAAAGGCCATGTCGAAACGAAGGTCTGGTTTATCAGAACCATATTTATCCATTGCTTCATCCCATGTAATGCGAGGCATAGGCAATGTGATTTCTTTGCCCAATGTAGTTTTAAATATATGAGCAACCATTTCTTCAAGCATGGAATAAATGTCTTCTTCATCTACGAAGGACATTTCCAAGTCGAGCTGAGTGAACTCTGGTTGACGGTCTGCACGCAAATCTTCATCGCGGAAGCAACGAACGATTTGGAAATATTTTTCATAACCAGCTACCATCAAGATTTGTTTGAAAATTTGTGGAGATTGTGGCAATGCATAGAATGTACCAGCATTTACACGAGAAGGTACTAGATAGTCACGAGCGCCTTCTGGTGTAGATTTAGTAAGCATTGGAGTTTCAATTTCCAAGAAATCGCGGCTATCGAAGAAGTCGCGCATTGCTTTTGTTACTTTGTGACGTAAAATCAAGTTACGTTGCATTTCTGGACGACGTAAGTCAAGGTAACGATATTTTAAACGAATATTTTCATCTACATCAATATCATCTTGGATATAGAATGGAGGTGTTTTAGCAGAGTTCAATACGCGCAACTCTTCACAGTACATTTCATATGCACCTGTTGGAAGATTTGGATTGATAGCAGCTTCATCACGTTTTGTAATTTTACCACGTACACAAAGTACATATTCGTTACGAACATCCTCTGCTTTGTGGAAAGATTCCACGTTATGATCTGGAGATGCCACTACTTGTACTACGCCAGAACGATCACGTAAATCCAAGAAAATCAAACCACCATGATCACGACGGCGTTCAACCCAACCACATAATACGACCTCTTTACCTACCTCTTGTTCAGAGATGGTGCCACAACCGTGCGTACGGTGTAAGCCTTGCATTGTTTCCATTCTAATTGTCATCCTTTCCAATTCTATCTTTATAATACTTATTCACTGAGTATTGATCTAGTAGATCCTTAAGGGCCATACCACTAAATCTCTTATAGATTTTTTTACTAGCGTCCATTAAAGGAACAACATGTTGTTCACTAGTTTCCATATCGCGAATAATAGCTTCTTGCTTAACTAATTCATCATCACCCAATATGATAACATATTTTGCATTAATTTTGTTAGCATATTTTAATTGTGCCTTCATACTCTTACCCTGTCCGTCCATTTCAACAGGTATATTTTGACTACGAAGTTCTTGGCAAATTTTGAAGGCCTCTACCTTAGCCGCATCACCAAGAGCCACCACAAATGCAGATGGCTCTACAGTTTGTTCCGGTAACAAGTTTTGCTTTTCAAGAGCTAATAGCAAACGTTCCATGCCCATGGCAAAGCCAATGGCTGGTGTATGAGGACCATCAAGTTCCTCTACAAGGCCATCGTAACGACCACCACCGGCTACTGCACTTTGGAGCCCCTAATGGAGTATATTGTACCTCAAATGCTGTTTTTGTGTAATAATCAAGGCCACGTACTAAACGAGGATTTAATGTATATTGCACATTAGCAGCCGTTAAATAAGTTTTCAATTCTTCGAAGTGATCATGACATTCTTCACATAAATGTTCGTGAATTTCAGGAGCACCTACGGACAAGGATTTACATGTTTCATTTTTGCAATCCAAGATACGCAAAGGATTTTTATACAAACGTTCTTGGCAGTCACTACATAATTGTTCTTTTTTAGGCTCAAAGAACTCAATTAATTTTTCACGGTATGCAGGGCGGCATATTGGACAGCCTACAGAGTTCACCTCTACATTGAGGTCTTTAAGGCCAAAGTCTTTCAACAATTGTACGACCATGCAGATAACTTCACTATCCACTACAGGGGATTGAGAACCTAATACCTCTGCCCCGAATTGGTGGAATTGGCGGTAACGGCCAGCTTGTGGTTTATCATGTCGGAACATAGGCCCCATGTAATACCATTTTGTAAGGCCTTCTTTACCATATACTTTATTTTCTAAATATGCGCGTACTGCAGATGCTGTATTTTCAGGGCGCAAGGTAAAGCTAGAGCCACCATCATCACCCGTAGTAAATGTGTACATTTCCTTTTGTACTACATCTGTAGTTTCACCGATGCCACGCAAAAATAATTTAGTATCTTCAAAGGCAGGTGTGCGAATTTCGTTGAACCCGTATACCTTACAAATTTCACGCATACGCTGTTCAATATAGTGCCAATTTATCATTTGCTCTGGCAAAAAGTCTTGTGTACCTCTTGGTTTTCTAATAGCCATTACACAACCTCCCAAAATTTTTTACAAATTCTATGTCGTTTCTCTAATAGTGCATCTATCGTTGCGTGGTAAACATCTACATCCTTTGGCATATGCTGTTTCAATTGACGATATTCAGGGGCCCGCATCCACTTAGATGAACTACCAGGTCCCATGGAAAGAATACTTTGTCGTTCCTCCATAATCTGAATATTATATTCGCACGCTTTGCCGGGCAAGGTATAGCCGATATTCTCTAACTGCCCTCTCATATATTGTTGACGATATAGATAATATGGTACATAGCCAGCCGCTTCAAGACGCTCTTTACCATATTGTACCATGTCTGCCACGAGATGTTCCTCAGGGATATCATCTTGCATATTTAAATCATACAATGGACTACCACGTTTTAATGCTAACGTATGAATTGTAACATTTTCCGGCAAATTTTGACATACATAATCCATATTCTCTATCATGTTTTGCATCGTTTGATTTGGTAGACCGGCAATAAAATCCATATTTACCGCTAACGACGTATTATGTTTGACATATTGTAACAACTCATCAATATCACGTGCACTATGTCCACGCCCTATGCGACGTAAAATATCATCTTGCATCGTTTGTGGGTTAATACTGATACGATTGACACCTAAATCAAGCATAGATCGTAACTTTGTAGGATTAACAGAATCCGGTCGCCCCGCTTCTACAGTAAACTCATGACCTTCAGAAACAAGTATAGACAGCTGTTTCAGAACTTGGTGAAAGTCTTCGTCCCCTAATACCGTCGGTGTACCGCCCCCCATATAGAGGGTATCTACCGTTAAGCCATAAGATTCAACAATAGTTTTCATATCCTCTATGTCCCGGGCTAAGGCAGTTAAAAATTGGCTTTTACCATCATAGTCTTGATAGAGTCCATACGGAAAGGAGCAGTAAACACAGCGGGTGTCACAAAAAGGAATGCCACAATAGAGACTCACCTTTTTATCGTCTGTATTGGCTAAAAATGGACGTTGGTATTCACCTATAGAGCCTAAAGTGGCAAGTTTTTCCATAGACACAGAAAACTCGTCCCTAATGTGACGAGTTGCTGTGTGGACAGAGCCATATGTATCTATATATTTATGTAGTAGCTTTGTAGGGCGTACACCGACCATAGTCCCCCATGGAGCATCAACTGGCAAGCCTTGATATTCACGCAAATAGCTTAACAAAGCTTGCCCTATTTGACGTCGTCCCATAGAGGAAACAGGGCCTTCAAAAGTCTGAACTGTCTCACCAGTGGTAACTGTTAAGATATACAATCCATCGACTTCGTGAGCTTCTAGGATAACATCTGGATGCACCTTGTCAGAAAACAGGCCTGCAGCACCACAATTATGGGCCACTACAGAACCAAGCGGTAATGGTCCCGTATATAGATATCCATTAAGCATGGTGATGAGCCATACGTTCTAATTTGTCAAGCTCTGCTTCAGTCATATGATTTTGGCAATCACTGCAATAACCATATACTTTCAATTGATGGTCGATAGTGCGGAAGTTCAATTTTTTAGCAATGATGGATTCTAGTGTTTCAAGCATATCATCTTCAAACTCGGATACTTTGCCACATTTTACGCAGATCAAATGATGGTGGAAATGAGCAAACTCTTCATCGTTCAATTCGTAACGGTTACGACCATCGCCGAAATCAAGACGTTTCAACAAATCAAGTTCAGTGAAGAGATCAAGTGTTCTGTAAATAGTAGCCAAGCCGATATCAGGAGCCACTTCTTTTACAAGTACATATACGTCTTCTGCACTTAAATGATTTTCATCAGCATCGATGAAGGCTTGCAAAATCGTTTGACGTTGTGTAGTCAATTTGTATTTTTTGTCTTTAATGCGTTCTTTTAATTTTTCTAATGTTGTATTCATGATAACTATCCCCTTTATTTCTTACAAAATTTTATAAAACCTACACTCCAACGAATGGATTGTATTGTTTTTCATAACCTATATTTGTTTCCGGCCCATGACCAGGATACACCATAGTATTATCAGGCAACTTATAGAGCTGCGTTTTAATGGATTCCATTAACGTCTCATACGAGCCATTTGGAAAATCTGTACGTCCTACAGAATCTCTAAATAGTGTATCGCCTACGAATACAAGACCTTCCATGTAGTAACATACCCCACCTGGCGTATGACCTGGCGTTTCAAGTACTTCAAGGTTAATAGCGCCACATGTAATATGGTCACCTTGCTGTACCTCAATAATATCAGCATTCACCTTAATGGGTGTAGGATTGCTATACGCACTGAGATTTAACTCAGGATCTGCCAAATATGGTACATCGCCCTTATGAATATATACAGGCACTTGATAGGCATCTACAATGTCTTGAACGCCACCAATATGGTCACCATGACCATGAGTTAGCAAAATGGCTTTTGGCTTCAAGTCATGTTTCTTTAGCGCATCTAATACTTCCGGTGTGGCAGGGTCGATGATGAAAGCCTCACCAACCGCTTTATCGCCTATGACATAGCAATTGGTTCCTAGTGGACCTAAAGGCATGCGCATAAGCACTAATTGTTGTTCACTCATTAAGCCCCTCCTCTACTACGTTGTACCGTATACACTTCACGAATACGGCGCAACTTAGTCATAACAAAATCAAGTTGTGAAATATCTCGGATATCAACAACTACATTGATACTACGGTTTTAGTATCTTCTTGAACCTTTGCATTGATGTTTGTAATAGTGATTTTCAATTCTGAAAGTACAGCCATAACCTCCATCAACAGACCATTTCGATCATAAGCTTGGATATCGATGCCTACGTGGAAAGATTCACCAGAAGAACCATCCCAGGAGACCTCAATCATACGCTCTAAATCTTCTGGCGTATGTCCAAGACTCGTACAATCGGAGCGATGGATGGATACCCCACGACCACGCGTGATATAACCGATGATATCATCACCAGGTACAGGGCTACAGCATTTCGCCATACGCACCATAACACCAGCTTCGCCTTTTACAAGAACGCCTGTACCATTCTTGGTCGTTTTTGGACCTTGAGCTTTTAGTTTCTCAATGATTTGTTCAGTGCTGTGTTTAGACTCTTCTGCTTCTTTAGATTTTTTATAAAGTTCAATTAACCGCAATAGAACCGTGCTTACAGGGATACCACCATAACCGCAAGCGGCAAACATTTCATCTTCTATACCTGCTTTGAGCTGTTTCGTAACCTGTTGAAGTCGATTATCTGCAATCAATTCTTTCCAGTTATAATTTAATCGTTTTGCTTCTTTTTCGAGCGCTTCTAAGCCTTTTTCAATATTTTCAGCTTTATTTTCACGCTTGAACCAGTTGCGTATTTTGCTCTTACTTTCAGAAGAACCTACGATATTAAGCCAATCAAGGCTCGGACGACCTGTTTTAGATGTAATGATATCTACGATATCACCATTTTGCAAGGTGTAATCAAGAGGTACAATTTTACCATTTACCTTGGCACCAACGCATCTATGCCCTACATCGGTATGAACACGATAGGCGAAATCTAGTGGAACAGAACCTATCGGCAATTTAACAACATCACCTTTTGGTGTAAATACGAATACTTCACCGGAGAATACGTCTAATTTTAAAGCGTTTACAAGCTCTGTTGGATTACTTGTATCTTGCCATTCCAATACTTGGCGCAACCACGCAACCTTTTGGTCGAAATCCTTATCGCCATTTTTATTGCCTTCTTTATAACGCCAATGCGCTGCAACACCGTATTCAGATACGCGGTGCATTTCCCAAGTACGAATTTGGATTTCTACAGGTTGCCCCATGGTACCGATAACAGTAGTATGTAACGATTGATACATATTAGATTTCGGCATGGAAATATAATCTTTGAAACGATATGGCAATGGTTTCCACAAACTATGAGCAATGCCTAATACCGCGTAACAATCAGGAATTGTATCAACGATAACGCGAACTGCAAGCAAGTCATAGATTTGAGATAAATCGCGATTGTCCTTTTTCATCTTCTTGTAAATACTGTAGAAATGTTTTGGACGACCTTTGATATCCGCCTTAATATGAGCTTCGCCTAAAGCCTTAGTGAGTTGACTCATCGTATCATTTACAATGTCTTCACGAGCTTGGCGTTTTTGTTTCATTTGATCTACAAGATCATAGTATTTTTCTGGTTCTAAATACCGGAATGATAAATCTTCCAGCTCCCATTTCACATTGAAGATACCAAGACGATGTGCTAAAGGGCAAAGATTTCTAATGTTTCCTTGGCAATGCGCTTTTGTTTGTCGCTACGCATATGCTTTAAGGTACGCATATTATGTAAGCGGTCACCTAGTTTAATAACAACGACGCGCACATCCTTCGCCATGGCTAAAATCATCTTCCGATAATTTTCCATTTGCCGATCTTCTTTTGTTTCATATTGGAATTGGTTTAATTTCGTTACACCATCAACAAGGAATGCTACTTCAGAGCCAAACATTTCCTCTAAGTCTTCCTTTGAATATGATGTATCCTCAACCACATCATGCATGAGTGCTGCCATAAGTGTGATATGGTCAATTTGTAAGTGTGCCAAAATATCAGCTACTGCTAGTGGATGCATGATATACGGTTCACCAGAAGCTCTAAGCTGACCTTCGTGAGCCTTATCTGCAAGCTCAAAAGCCTTTAATACTTGGTTACACTCATCATCTGTTAAATAGGTATGGATATACTCCATAAATTCAGCTAAAGCTTTTCCTTTATCAAAAGTGCTTTGTTCTACTAAAGCTTTGCCTTCTTCATTTACAGTTGTCATGGTGTCACCTCCTATACACTATAGGTAAGAAATGTTACGGACGTGACAAGATCTAATTTTCCTTCAATGGCATTCCATCTTAGCATTAATTGACCATCATCACTGGTATATTCTTCTATGATGCCTAACTCCTTAAATACATCTAAGGATGTAAGGGCGCTGCGATTATTTTGATTTGCCGGCTTACGGCGCAAAATTTCTTGTTCCACATTATAAACCGATTGACTACGACCACGCATAGCTTGTTTTACTATGACATACATTTGTCTAAGACCTTCCGTGGAAAGCGTAATCGGCTCTTCAGTGAGCGGTTCAATAGCTTGGATCATAAGCTGTGGAGAAACCATCCCTTGCCATTCATTCTTTGCAATGAAAATGCTACTTTCACCACAGTTCAATGAATATAGTTTTAAATAAATCGGGACGATTCCAAGCAATGGCATCAATGTGCCACTAGAGGTTTCTAAAATCACCTTGCAGTGATTTTTCAATTGTCCCATAAGCATTATATCTTGTACGGTTGCTTCCATAACGGCAAAGACCGGCGTACTATTGGCCATACCATATGGCTCAAGCGCTGATACGCGGTCAATAATATCTACATCGATATCATCAACGGGTAGTTCCGCATCAATAGCAACAACAGGAATATATTCCTCTGCTGTTACATGCGCCTTACAATACGCAGTCAAACAGTCTCGCAATTCATCTATACGATTTGCATCAATACTGAAGCCTGCTGCTGCAGCATGGCCACCGAATTGTAATAACACATCTTCGCAAGACTTCAGTGCATCGTAGATATTAAAACCATCGATACTACGGCAGGAGCCTTTGCCAATGCCATCGTGGATACTAATAACCAGGGTCGGCTTATAAAACTCCTCAACCAAGCGAGAAGCCACAATACCGATAACACCAGGGTGCCAGTCTTCACCGGCTACAACGGTTACATAGTCTGCCTTATGGCCTTGGTTAGCCACATCGATACGAGCTAGTTCGTGAATATTTCTCTCTAGTTCTTGACGCTCACGATTTGTTTCATTTAATTCTTCAGCAATCGCTTCAGCCATGTCAGCATTATCAGTAACTAGCAACTCAACAGCACGTGTTGCATGGGTTACACGACCTGCTGCATTAAGCCGTGGGGCTAAGGTGAAACCAATATGTCCAGATGTTATAGTTCGTTCATGGAGACCTGCTACATCGATTAGCTTTTTAATTCCTAGATTTGGATGACTATTCATCTTTTCAAGGCCTGCTTTTACGATGATGCGGTTCTCACCGACTAACGGCACAACGTCCGCCACAGTGCCTAATGCAACGATATCTAAATCATCTAAATACCATTCACCAGTCTTTGTAAGCCACAATGCTTGGCATAATTTAAAAGCAACCCCAACACCGGATAAGTTCTTATCCTTATAGTGACAGTCCTTTTGCTTGTGGTTAATAACAGCCTTTGCTCGTGGAATCATATCTGGTGCCGTATGATGATCCGTAATAATCATATCGATACGGTCACGTACAGCCTCAACAATATCGTAAGAGCTAATACCACAATCCACGGTAATTACTAAAGCGGTCCCCTGCTCTATAAGATGCTCTAAAGCCTCTAAATTGAGGCCATACCCTTCACTTTGACGCTCTGGTATGTAATAGGTAACATCAGCACCTAGTTTCTTTAAAAAACGATATAGAACAGATGTGGCAGTAATGCCATCTACATCATAATCACCATAAATAACGATTGGTTTATGTTTTTCAATTGTCTCCTGAACTAGCGAAACAGCTACATCCATATCTTTTAATGCGAATGGATCTAACAAATCAGACAAAGAGCCTTGTAAAAACCGACGCCCTTCATCAACATCTATGTGGCGATTAACCATTAATTTGGCCACAATAGGATTCACACCAAGTTCACGGATTAAGATATTCTCTTGTTCTTTGTCGCTTGTGGAAATGCGCCAACGTTTTTTCTTAATCATCATATCCCTCAGTAATTTATAATCAATATTAGTATAAAACTTCAACGTATTATCATTATCATTTTTATTTATTATACATCAAAAAGTGAACAAAATAAACTATTTTATATATTTTATTCTCATTTAAGCTTTGTGTTTTTCTCAACAAAAAAGAACCTCCCATTATCAATAGGAGGTTCTCGATCAGTGAATTACTTAGAACCGAAGTCTCGTTCGCCGTCTTTCATCTGTGCAATATAAGCTTTAGCTTTATCTTTAACTAAATCATTTTTGATATTTTCTAACTGTTGTTCAATAACCTTAGCACCATGAGCTTTAGTTTTTTCGTCACCATAATCCATGATGTATTCGTTTAATGTCATCAATGCATTAGGTTGGCAACAGTTATGGATTTGGCCGGATTTAGCGAGGGCCATAAATCTGTCCCCTGTTCTACCTGCACGATAGCATGCAGTACAGAAGCTAGGCACATATCCAAGATCTAGTAACCAATCTACGATTTCATCTAATGTACGTGTGTCACTGCGATCAAATTGAGCCGAATTATCCTCTGGTTTCTCTTCTTCTTTGTAACCACCTACGCTAGTACGAGAGCCACCACTAATTTGGGAGATACCTAATGCCAAACCGCGTTCACGCATGGATTGACTTTCACGGGTAGACATAATCATACCTGTATACGGTGTGGATACACGAATAAGAGCAACGATTTTCTCAAATATATCGTCAGGTACAGCATTACTGAAATCATCTACGTCGATATCATCAGCAGGGCAAATACGAGGTACAGAAATTGTATGTGGACCTACACCAAATACTGCTTCTAAATGCTCTGCATGCATCAACAAACCTACAAAATCATATTTGTAATGTTCCAAACCATACAAAACACCAATCCCTACATCATCAATACCACCTTGCATAGCGCGGTCCATCGCCTCTGTATGGTAGGCGTAGTCGCTCTTAGGGCCTGTTGGATGTAACGCTTCGTAGTTTTCTTTATTGTACGTTTCTTGGAATAATGTATATGTACCAATGCCAGCTTCGTGTAATTTTCTTGTAATCCTCAACAGAACAAGCTGCAATATTTACATTTACACGGCGAATTTCACCATTTTTATTTTTAATGCTGTAAATAGTCTTGATGGATTCCAAAATATACTCAAGCGGATTATTGAGTGGATCTTCACCGGACTCAATTACAATGCGCTTATGACCCATTGCTTCTAATGCGATAACCTCTTCTCTAATTTGGTCTTGAGTCAACTTTTTACGCTTAATATCGCGATTTTTAGAATGGTACGGACAATATACACAACCATTAATACAATAGTTAGACAAATATAATGGTGCAAATAGAACGATACGATCGCCATAAATAGCTTTCTTGATTTCTTTAGCTAACGCATAAAGCTTTTCCTTATATTCAGGCAACGGACATTCTAATAGAACAGCTGCTTCTCTATGGTTTAACCCCTTAAATGTAGCAGTTTTTGCTAAAATAGCATCTAACAACTCCCGATTTTCCTTGTTTTCCTCTGCATAGGCAAGGGTATCAAGGATTTCCTGATGGGAAATAAATTCCTCCGCCTTTGGAGATTTTACATCATACATAGTACTTACCTCAAATCTTTCTAGTGGCGACGCCACCCCTCTTTAGGTATATGAAAGTATATGACAACCAGTCTTCTGGTATTTCACTGATACTGTACATAGTATACCACTATTCCTACTAAAAAACATAGGAATTTGACACACAATAATAAAAGGTTACTCCCTCATAAGAGGAAGCAACCTTTATAGTATGGGAATTTCTAATTTATATCGATTATCTATATCGAATATGACTAAAATGTATGTAACTAAATCTATCCCTTATTTACTATGTAAGATTTCAATAAAAATTACTTATATAATTGATTTCTAGTATTAAAAAATGTCCTATAAGACAACTGGCACGTAATAAAACAAGCAATTGATATAGTGTATAACGACATAAATGTAACGATCATTTGATATTTTACAGCTTCTAAAGGAGGCATGCCCGCCAATATAAGGCCTGTCATCATCCCCGGCAGCGCTACGATACCTAATGTCTTGGCACTATCTACAGTAGGTTGTAGACCCGTCTTTATAACATCGCGTACTATCGCTTTCGAAGCTTGTTTAGGTGTACTACCCAAGGCTAATTTAATTTCCACCTCTTGTTTACGCAATTCAAAATTTGATAGCATTTGGCGATAACAAAGCCCAATCGCTACCATAGCACCACTAATGACCATACCACCAACAGGAATCACTTGATAAGCAGTAAAGGTAAGCACGCCCGTTAAAAGTAGAATCGTTAAAGTAATACTTGCACCTACAGTTATAGCAAACCAAGAAATCCATAGAGCATAAGGAATTCCCTTTCCGCGCTTAGAAGAATTATAGGCTGCATTTATAGCCATAAAGCCTAATAGCCCAATTATAAATATAGGGCTTTCCGTGCTAAAAATATACGATAAAATAAAGCCGATAATTAATAGCTGTATAGTAGCTCTCACAGCACTTATAAAGATATCCTTCTCTAGCTTCAACTCTTGTCGATAGGACATCAGCATACTGATAATCACTAGTACAGACGCAAGACATAAGGAAGTAGTAGAAATAGTTTGAAACTGACTCATATCAATACCTCCTCTTTAGCTAATTGACCGTCTACGATAGTGATGCGGCGATTTGCGGTACGCAAGCTTTGCTCTTCATTATGAGTAATGGAGATAATGGTGATTCCCTTTTTATGAAGCTCATCAATAACATTTTCTACAATAGATGTATTCGTCGTATCTAAGGCAGACGTAACCTCGTCTAAAAGCAACACTTTAGGCTCAAAAATAAGGCTCCGAATGAGGCATATTCGTTGCATTTCACCGCCAGACAACTCATCATTACGGCGCTCCATATAATTTAGTGGCATATGTAGTAGATCAAAGAGATATTCTATACGACTCATATCCGGTTTTAAACCGCGAATATCATAAGGAAATAGAATATTACGATGTACTGTTTTCGCAAACAAATAAGGTCTTTGAAAGCAGTAGCCCACCTCTCTACGATAAGATTCAGGATCTATAGCCGTTAAGGGACGATCATTATAAGTAATAGTTCCCGATGTAGGACTAATCAGATCACTACATAATTTTAAAAGTGTACTCTTACCACTTCCAGAAGGGCCTACAATAGTAATATAATCGCCTTGATTTACCGATAAAGATACATCACGGATAATAGATTTGTCTTTTACAATATAAGATATATTAGATAATTCAAGCAGTGCCATAATGCCCCCTATCTCGTCATATATATATATTAAAAGCAAAATATCGATTCACTGTGGCTAGTTATTTAGTATTCTTAAGCATTATGATTCTAATTATGATATCATTGCCAATATGATAATGCTAAGCTTAATTATAATATATCTATCAGACACATACTACAGAAAAACAAAAAATCCCTAGTGGAAAACCACTAGGGATTAATAGTCTTTGTAAAATTAAGCTTCTACAGGGTATACGCTAACTTTACGGTTGTAACGACCAGCACGTTCGAATGCTACTTTACCAGGCACAAGTGCGAATAAAGTGTCATCTTTACCGATACCTACGTTAGTACCAGGGTGGAAGTGAGTACCACGTTGACGAACGATGATGTTACCGCTCTTTACGATGGAACCATCATGGCATTTAACACCAAGACGTTTAGATTCACTGTCACGACCATTACGAGTACTGGACACACCTTTTTTATGTGCGAACAATTGCAAATCAAAAGTAAACATTAAGTTCACCTCCTATATTTCGTGTATTTGGACAAACTCTGGATACTGACGGCTAATTTCCTCTAGACCGAGAAGCATAGTCCCCAGAATATCCTGTCCACTCTGGTTAATCGTCCCAGAGAGAACCATATCACATCGACCTTCGCTATTCGTATATTCCCCTTCTTGTTGAGCAATCTGGGTAAGTCCTAACATTGCCGTTGCCGTTAAAGCAGACACTGCAGCACATACGATATCGAAGCCATGCTCATCATATCCTGCATGACCGGATATGTGACAACCAATGACTTGATCTTCACTATTCCGCTGGATTCTAATGGAAACCATAATTAAGCTTGGATAGATTCAATACGAACTTTTGTGAACGGTTGACGATGGCCTTGACGACGACGGTAGTTGGATTTAGCTTTGTATTTGAATACTAAGATTTTTTTACCTTTACCATGCTCAAGAACTGTACCTGTAACTTTTGCACCGTTTACAAGAGGAGCGCCAACTTTAACGTCACCGTCATTCACTACAGTCAAAACTTCTTCGAATGTAACGGACTCGTTAGCAGCTGCTTCCAATTTTTCGATAGTAATTACATCGCCTTCAGCAACGCGATATTGTTTACCACCAGTTTTAATAATTGCGTACATGAGAACACCTCCTTGTTATCGAACTCGCTGAATTCGGTATCCCGACCCGGACTTCGGTCGGGCGTTTAAACCTGCTTCACGCGGATTGCAAAGTTCAGTAAACCGAACTAATACTGATATAGTATATCGTATTTACCTATCTATGTCAAACAAAATTCAACAAACATAGCTCAGTTTATGATACTTTCATATATATACAAACCTCTAAAATTCTCCGATAATTCCGAGATGTTGTAACAGTATTTTGGTACCGATGAGAATCAATACACCCCCACCTAGTATGTCTGCATATTTTCCCACGAACTGGCCCATAAATTTGCCTAGGTACACACCAATAAGAGAAATACCAAAGGTAATTACCCCTATCATAGTAGAGGCTTCCCATACATTAATAGGTAGAAAAGCAAAGGTTAAACCAACCGCCATCGCATCAAGGCTAGTTGCCACAGATAGCATCATCATTTCCCATGCACCTAAAAACTGTTTATCATCGTCTTCATCGTCATCACTAAGGCCTTCTCGTATCATAGCAACACCTAAATAGCCCAGAAGTCCAAAGATAATCCAATGATCCCATTCAGATATGACATCGATAAACTGGCGACCAATAAGCCATCCTATAACTGGCATGAGAAACTGGAATAACCCAAATAAGAATACCAATGTAACCTTTCGGCCATTTTCACCTACCGGCATTGATAAACCTTTACCAATCGATACACCAAAGGCATCCATGGCTAGACCAATACTAATTAATATAATTTCAAATACAGACACGAAACTCACCTATAAAAACTACTTACTTATTCTGCTACTGCCATCAAAGAATATCCTTCTCGGCTAATTTGTGAATTCACTACAATCGAAATCTTACGCCCTATAGAATCACCTAACTCCTCAAGGACAGCCTTAGTTAAGTATTGGGCTACCTCTGGATGTACTTCAATTTCTAGATTAGATTTAATGCGACCTGATTTAAACAGCTCACGTATACGACGGATAATTTGCATGTATACAGTTCTGCCTGACAACATGTATCCAGTGCCCCCACATTGAGGGCATGTATCAAACATCAACGTTTGCAAACCTTGACGGGCACGCTTTCTTGTCATCTCCACAAGACCAAGCGAACTAATACCACATACCACAGTTTTCATCTTATCTAACTTGGCTTGTGCGCTCAACAATTTTAACAACTCTTGTTGATGGGACTTATCCTTCATATCGATAAAGTCGACGACGATAATACCACCAATATCGCGCAATCGCAATTGTCGACAAATTTCCTTTGCCGCCTCTTTATTAACTGTAAAAGCCAGATCTTCTAACTTATTAGACTTACCTGTGTAATGAGCTGAGTTTACATCAAATACGGTGAGAGCCTCCGTATGATCAATACGGATAGAGCCACCGGAAGGTAGATTGATATCACGAGAGATAAGATCTTCTAATTGTGGTTCAATATGATTAGCTTTAAAGATAGGTGTGCTACCACGGTGACGTGTCACTTTAATCTGCTGTGATGTAGGCCCATGACCTAAGAGATCCAGCAATCGAGACTCGCCCATATCAGAATCTACAATAATCTCTCCTACATTGCGATGCGCATAGTCTCGCACAAGGCGGAACCAGAAATCCGCATCACTATAGAGATCAGTACCACTCTTAGCCACCTTAAATCGTTTTAATACATGTTGCCATGTACGCCATAGATATTCCATATCACGACCGATTTCGTCAGCACTAGCCTTAGCGGCTGCGGTACGAATAATAAATCCACAGCCTTCCTGTACATAAGGCGCTGCTAATTCTTGTAGTTTAGCACGTACTGCTTCATCAGTAATTTTCTTAGAAATATGCATGCCTTCAGAATATGGTAAAAGCACCATAAAACGTCCTGCCAAACTCACATCAGCTGTAACGCGAGCTCCTTTACCAAGCATTTCCTCTTTTACCACTTGTACAAGAATTTGCTGTCCCACAGATAGGCGTGGCAAGATTTTCTGTTCTTTCCCCTGTTGAAGGTTCAAGTACGCATTTTGAGAGCCACCTATATCAACAAAGGCCGCTTGCATACCGTTTAATACGTTCTTAACAGTACCTTTGTACATATGATTTGCCATATGAGACTCATCAGTACGCTCTAAGACAAAGTCTACTAACTGCCCATCTTCGTCGATAACAGCCATGCGAATTTCTTCTCGCATAACATTGACCAAAATTTTATGCATCCTATCCCTCCCTTCGTTCAATTTAAAATATATAGATTTTTTAAAACACTAAAGCTTATATAAAGATTTAAGATTTTTATAAAGAGTATTAGTAGTTAATTTCCAATGGCGTGTAACGACCTTCTTCATTTTCCACCATAATCGCTTTACGGTGAATTTCATAGCCACTTGTAATAGGCCAATTATATTGGTCTTTACCAAGATTCCACACTTCGCTAGGTTTGATTGTACCTTGCGGATAGATGCCAATACCCATAGTAAGGGTTACCATACCGTCCTTAACAGATGCTACGATAGGTTCTTTTACAAATTCTTTCACATCAATAGTGCGCGTTTTCTTTGGAGTTACCTTTTCATAAGAAATCTCCGTAGCTTCATTGAAAGATTTGAGCAAAGCATCCCAATCCGCATGTTCATCCGTTACAGGACCTGTAACTTCGTAAATAGCAAAGTTACAAATGGCCATCATCTTTTTCACCTTTTCAGGCATTTCTTTGCCATCTAGCACCTCAAGACCTGGAGGAGCTACGCGGTTCAAACGCTCCATAATAGACTCTAAAGAATCTTCTTCCAGTACATCCATATCAATATATTCAGCCGCCGCTGTTACACCTAGAGCAAGTGCAGAGGAAAAGCTAATTTTCATATGTGGATTAAAACCTTCAGAATAAGCCATTTTAATTTCTGCGCGGCGAATCATACGTTCTACTGCTTGTGCATAATCAAGGTGCGACAAGAATCGCAATTTTTCGCCTTTATTTAAGGCCAAACGTAACTTTTTCAACTCTGCCACCCTCCTTATAGTCAATAATTGCAGTATTTAGCTCTGGACATACGTTACAGCCCTTACATGGACCGCGACGGCAATCACTTGTTAAGTTTGCCTCTACCGCTTGTTCCCACTCTCGTTTCAAGAAAGCTTTACTTACAGTGCAATCCAAATGATCCCAAGGTAATGGCTCGTCGAAATCACGAGTACGACGTGCAAAATATGCAGGATCCAAACCACAGTCAGCGAATGCTTGCAACCAAGTTTCATAGTTAAAGTACTCAGTCCAGCCATCAAATTTACAACCTGCTTCCCATGCTTTTACAAGAACCTTAGACAATCTACGGTCTCCACGAGCAAAAGCGGCCTCCATGTAGCCAGTATAGCCATCATGATAGTGATAAGAAATATTGCGGTTATTGATGAGAGATTTTAAGTAGCGTTGCTTACGATGAATTTCCTCTACATCTTGTTGACCATACCATTGGTATGGAGAATGTGTTTTTGGTACGAAGAAGGATACACTCACAGTTACAGAACCATTGCGTTTACCCGTAATATCGCGGTGTAAATCAAGTACCTTGTACGCTAGATCAGCAATACCCGCTAGGTCTTCATCAGTTTCAGTAGGAAGGCCCATCATGAAGTACAATTTAACTGTATTCCACCCAGATTTAAAGGCATTTGTACACGCTGCCAATAAGTCTTCTTCGCTAACACCTTTGTTGATAACATCGCGCATGCGCTGTGTACCCGCTTCAGGCGCAAAGGTAAGACCACTCTTACGTACTTGTTGCACCTTTTTCGCAATATCGATGGAGAAACTATCGATGCGCAAGGATGGCAAGCTTACGCTCACTTGTTTGTCTTTGAACTCTTCCATAAGCATGTCTACTAACTCTGGCAATTTAGAATAGTCCGCAGAGCTTAAGCTCATCAAAGAGATTTCATTATAACCAGTGTTAGCAATCGTATCCTTAGCAATTTGAAGCAAACGCTCTGGCGTCTTTTCACGAACAGGGCGGTATAGCATTCCCGCTTGGCAGAAACGACAACCACGTGTACAGCCGCGGAATAATTCTAGTACTGCACGGTCATGCACAATATCTAAGAAAGGCACAACAGGTTTTGTAGGGTAAAATACATTTTCTACGTCCTCTACGATGCGTTTCTCTACAGCGGCCGGTACCTCTTCAAAGCGAGGTGTAATAGATTTAAAATCGCCTTGCTCTGTATATTCCACATCATATAATGCAGGACAATAGGTACCAGGAATTTGAGCCACTTTACGTAAGAACGCCTCTTTACCACCAGGGAAACCTTTTGCTTTTTCAGCTTTATAGAGGTCGATAAATTCATCGCCCCATTCTTCGGATTCACCAAGAGATACAATATCAAAGAAATCTGCAATAGGCTCTACATTAAATGCACATGGGCCACCACATACGAGCAATGGGAAATCCATATCACGATCTTTAGAGTACATAGGAATGCCAGCCAAATCGAGCATATTCAAAATATTAGTAAAGCTCATCTCATATTGAAGCGTAAAGGCTAGTACATCAAAGTCTTTAATAGGCGTACGAGTTTCCAAAGAGAATAAAGGAATGTTGCGCTTGCGCATCTCCTCTTCCATATCGTGCCAAGGTGCAAACACACGTTCCGCTGCTGCATCATCACGACGGTTTACAAGACCATATAAAATTTTGATACCCAAATGGCTCATGGCCACTTCGTATACATCTGGAAAAGCTAATGCCATTGTTACATCAACAGTACTGTGATCTTTTACGATACTATTATATTCGCCACCCGTATAACGAGCAGGCTTTTGGACATGTTGTAACCATGACGTATCTAATTGAATCATACATCCTCCGTCTTTTCTGAAAGACTTCTTTCACAATTAATCCTAAATACAGGTAGGGTTTTAGAAAATATATTTCGTTCGTTGCATAGCGATATTTAACAAAATACCGATACTCAACATATTGGTCGTCAACGCACTAACACCATAACTAAGGAATGGTAACGGAATACCTGTAACAGGCATAATACCAATAGTCATGCCTACATTAACGAGTACCTCGAAGGTAAACATGGTGGCAATCCCTGTAGCTAGTAACATACCAAAATTATCATTGCACATATATGCTACTTTAATACTGCGATAAATCAGCATAAAGAGCAAAAACAACACGATAATACAGCCTACAAAACCAAATTCTTCACCAATAACGGAGAAAATAAAGTCCGTATGGTTTTCTGGTAAGAAGTTCAACTGACTTTGTGTGCCATTAAAGATACCTTTGCCAAAAATCAAACCTGAACCAATGGCAATCTTAGATTGAATAATATGATAGCCAGATCCAAATGGATCAATATCTGGATTTAAAAATACGAGAATACGTTGTTTTTGGTATTCTTTCAGTACAAACCAGCCTAAAGGCATCAACAATAACCCGGTGCCTGCAATGATTTTTATGAGCCTAGTTTTAATGCCAGAGATAAATAGCATGCCCACAAAAATGGCAATGTACACAAGGGATGTCCCCAAGTCAGGTTGTAAAAATACAAGTGCAATAGGTACCCCAACATATAATACAGGCAATATTAAAGACTTAAATGTATCTAACTTGCCAATACGAGGCTCTAGCATTTTGGCCATACAGATAATCATCAATAATTTAGAAAATTCTGATGGCTGAATGGTAATAGGACCCAGTTGAATCCACCGTTGAGCACCCAATGCAGATGTACCAACGGCCATAACAGCAATTAACATCAAAAGGGTAATGCCATAAATGATATTGCCCCAATCCTTTAACCGATGGTAGTTAAGGAATTGCATGCCTATCACAACAGCTGCATTAGCAAGGAAAAATATAAGTTGCTTTACTACTAAACTACCAAATCCAATAGGCTCTTGATTAACATGAGTTGCACTGCCAATAGCTGCTAAGCCAATGCAAACCAGTAGAAAAGTACATATGATAATAGCCCAGTCGCTATCATTCCATAGTTTCCGCCACATCATATCACCTATTTCAATTTACGACGGCGCCATAAACTTTGCTTACCTTGCACTAATAAGCGCTGAGTAGTCCATCCACCGCGATTAATATACAAAACAGTATTCGAATCTTCAAAGATAGACTCACCAGCTGAAGCAAGAGTCGGTGTACATGCTTCTTCTTTAGCCGCTTTTTTCTTAGTTACATAGGCATCAAATTGTTTTTGTACATCATAATCTTCCCAACAATCACCTGTTACAACATAGTCTACAAGAGGTGCTAATACATTACGAAACTCATGAGAAACAAGGTCTAACAAATGACCATCTTGTGTATATGTTAGGATATCTTCATCATAAGGAATCATAGCCCCTACATACTCGGCGCGAAGGACTTCCAACATATCATATAAATCTATATCTTCACTATCTACGGGCACTGCATTAAAGACAATAGCAAAGTCGCGAATATTATGTTCTTGACACACTTGAATCATACGCGCCCCATTGCGCAAGGATACCCACAATGGATGGGTCACAACGATACAACGACTCACAAGATCTAAAATTGACTCAATGCCCTTACCAATCCCTGCTGGTGCATCAATCAAAATATAGTCATATACATCACAAAGCCGACGAACTAATTTCTTATACTTCTTTCGACCTATATCTTCCCAGCGTGCACTTTGACTAGCCGGTAAGAAATCTAGATTTTCTGCAATGGATACAATAGCATCATCTGTATATTCTTTATCTTCACTCGCATCAAGTGCATCATAGATAATTTCATCTGCCACGCCTAACACGAGATCCAAATCGCGCAATCCAAAGTCCCCATCACAGAGCAATACGCGGTGCCCTGCATGACTTAAGGCTGCACCCAAGCATGCAGTGACGGTTGTTTTACCTACGCCACCCTTGCCGGATACAACACCAATGATTTCGCCCATACTAATCCTTTCTTGGTTGCCCACTTGTTACTGCATTCTGAGGTTTCTGCCCATTAGACGTATTCCCTACAGTAGCAGAATCTTTATTACTTTTAGCATTTGTATCATTCGTTTTTTTATTTAATGGTACATTGAAATATGCCGCTAACACATCTCGTACGATCGGACCTGCAGAGCCCGCACCAAAGCTACCTTGTTCAACAAGTGCAACCACAACAATTTGTGGCTTGTCATATGGTGCATAGGCTACAAACCAGCCATGATCCCGACCATGTGCATTTTCCGCAGTACCAGTCTTACCAGCTACATTAATTGGGAAGCCTTTAAATAAGTCCCCTGCTGTACCACCTTCGTTTGTAACATCACGCAAACCTTCTCGAATAAGATCCATAATATTTTTTGGAACTGGTAGAATACCTAATTTATCAGGACCGAAAATCTCTTTCGGAGTGCCATCTTTATTATCAATGCGGCTTACCACATAAGGTTTATATTTAATGCCACCATTAGCTACTTCGCTGAGCAAAACAGCCATTTGCAATGGCGTAACTAAGGTAAAAGATTGACCAATAGCAGCATCGAAAGTTTCACCTAAGTACCAATCTTCATCATATACTTTTCGTTTATACTCAGGGCTTGCCATAATGCCAGACGCCTCACCTGGTAAATTAATACCAGTCTTTTCGCCAATACCAAAATAAGCAGCATATTTATCGAGATTTTCTATACCAACGCGATTACCCATTTCATAGAAGTAAACGTTATCTGACTTAGCAAGCGCTCTATTAAAGTTAAGCCATCCTAAGGCTTCACCTTCTGCATTTCGCTTATCGATCAACCAGTGCTTACCACTGTCAAAGATCATCTCTTCAGGAGTAACCTTTTTAAGATCTAACGCTGCTGTACCGGTGATAATCTTAAATGGTGATCCTGGTGGATATTCACCAGAAATAACCTTATTATCAAATGGATGATTTTTATCATTATTCAGCTGATTCCATTGAGCAGTTGTAATCCCTTTAGAAAACCAGTTTGGATTAAATTCAGGCGCACTGACCATAGCTAAAATAGCCCCTGTATTAGGGTCCATGGCCACCACTGCTGCCCCTTGTGCTGGAATACCTTGTGCACGCAATTGATTGAGCTGGTTTTTAACAGCTTCTTCTGCAGCCTTTTGTAAATTCACATCGATGGTTAGATGAATATTAGCACCTGGCACTGTATGTTTTCTATCTACTTCAGCCACAGGACGACCTGTAGCATCTACCTCAACTTGTTTACCACCATCGGTACCACGCAAGATAGAATCATATAATTTTTCGAGACCAGAACGACCTAAAATAGTACCGCCACTTACCAGTGTATTAGGGTCTTGCTGTTTTAGCTCTTCTAATTCCTCTTCACTCACTTCACCAACATAACCAAATAATTGAGAAGCCATCGTTTCATATGGATAGTATCGAAGTGGCTCAACATCAATGGTTACACCTGGTAATTCATGACGATGCTCTTCAATGGTTGTCACTACATCCATAGAAATATCATTAGCAATACGTATTGGCTCATAACCATACTTGTGATCATTAACCTTCTTTGTAATATCTTCAGGTTTCATTTTTAATAAAGCTGCCAATTTAGCAACTTCACCATCATCCAAAGCCTTTCCGGTAGGCATGATAGATATAGTATAGGCAGGTCGAGAGCCTACCAGAATTTGACCATTGCGATCATACATAACGCCTCGTGCTGCAGTCATCGGTACCATGCGCAATCGGTTGCCTTCCGCCTTGGCTTGATAATAGCCACCAGCCAAGATTTGTAGCATAAACAAACGCAATGCTAACACTATAAATATACCCGCTACAATGTAAAAGAGTACATCAAAGCGACTCGTTTTTCTTCGTTTATAGAGGCCTTCAAGCACTCTTTCACCCCCTTACTAATTTATTACCAAATATAATCTTGCTGTTCGTCTTTACGCCACAATAATCCATGTACAATGGCAGCCAATAGACCGTTCCAAAATAGTACCGGTATAACCATATGCCACATATATAACCCTATATGTAAATCTCCACCACTGGCCAATATCATTAAGCTCCGGATAAATCCATCAAGCAATGTACAAATGGCTACAATAGCACTGGACCAATACCAACGTTCTTCATAGAGTCGATGTTTCACTGCAGATAATAGGTAAACCACAAGAACGTAAGGGAATAAATGGAGCCCAAAGAAGTTAGATATCAATACATCATGTACAATACCACCTATAACAGCTGCCATCAGCCCCATATAACGACCTTTAAATAGTGTGACTATAACAATGATGGTCAAAATTAAATTTGGTAACCAATTCGTATGAAAAATAGCAGGCAATAATTGCGCCTGTATAAAGTAAATTAAAGAATCCACAGAGTACTAAAGCTAGACGCGTCATGGTTTAACGGCCCCCTTTGCCCCTTCAACTTGATCTCGTTGTGTTTGAGGTACTAGTTTAGGCTCAAGCCCTGGTTTTGGTGGTGCACTTACTGAAGATGATGTAAGGACAAACACCTCTTCTAAACGATAGAAGTCCACACTTGGTGTAATTACGGCATTCTTTACAAAACCTTCCGTATCATTTTCGATGGACTGTACATTACCAACAGGCAATCCTTTAGGGTAGATACCACCATACCCAGAGGTGATTAATTTATCCCCTACTAATACATCACCATCACGGGCAATATTTACCATTGATGGTGTACGAGGTGAGTCGCCATCACCTTTTACGACACCAGATAGGCGAGATTCAGGACGTTGTACAATAACACCGATTGCACTACGTGGGTCAAGAATGGTTTGTACTCGAGAAGAGTGAGGGTATACATCGGTAATAAAACCAACTACCCCACTTGGTACAACGACAGCCATATTGACAGCCATCCCTTCTTCGCTACCCTTATCGATAGTGAACGTATTTGTCCATGTGCCGTAATCCTTTGTAATAATACCGGCTAAAGTCATGGAGAATTCCGGATGATTGCTCTTATAGTTGAGCAATTGACGAAGTCGAATATTTTCTGCTACTACTTCATCATAGTTAACAACCTTTTGTTCTAATGCAGCCTTGCGAGATGCTGCCTCATCACTTTCAATAGTTGCAGAAATAGCATTATTGAGCACTGTAAAACCGGTTTGTACACCGTCAAGCAAACGGGCAGATCCATAAGCAAATGGTGTTGTAATACCTTCAAGAGTGACAGTAACAAAAGGAATACTAGTTCGTTGTTTCCATGCAAATCCGAGCAGAGCTAATAGGATACAACTAATGACAACAACGATAATTAACTTTTTATCTGACTGTATCATATTAGTCTTGGCCCTTTCTATTTTTAGAATTCACAATAAAACGTGATAAGCTCACCAAGTCAGATGAAGCCCCGTTAAGGCCCACAACGACTTTTGTCTCTGGTGCCTCCGGAACATGTACAGGCACACCTAACTCGCCCCCAATACGCTCAGCCAAACCCGACAGTTGCGCAGTACCACCAGTTAGATATATTCCATATTGCATAATATCTGCTACAATCTCAGGTTCAGCAGAACGAATCATTTGTTTCACTTCATCTAAAAGGCCAGCAATACAGTCATTAACAACTTGATATACCTCTGACTGATGAATAACACAACGTCTGCCTAAACCATTCATCATATCACGGCCTTGGAAGACATATTCGGCATCTTCTAAAGGTGCCATAGCAGTGCCTACTGTATGTTTAATATCTTCTATAATTTCTTCAGAAACGATAACCCCAAAACACTCACGTACATAGCGTAGCAATGCATTATTGATATCTGAGCCACCGAAGCGAATCGTTTTACTGTCTACAATGCCGCCCAATGAAACAATACCCATATCGACAGTGCCACCACCAATATCAATGACCATAGATCCACGAGCTTCAAAGATAGGTGCACCGCAACCAATGGCTGCAGCGACAGGTCGTTCGATAAGAAATACTTCGCGTGCGCCGGCCTGAATAACAGCATCCATCATCGCTCTTTGCTCAACGTCGGTCATCCCACAAGGGAACACCAACAAGAACTCGAGCGCGGCGCAATGCATTAGACACTTTATTCAGAAAATAGTTAAGCATCGTGTGCATAACTCGATAGTCTACAATAAATCCATCTTTTAATGGTGTTAAAGGGCGCCACATATCGGGCATACGCAATACAAGACGTGCCGCTTCATCCCCAACGGCTACTACTTTTTCTTGTTTTGTATCAGTTGCTATAATAGATGGTTCGCTTATAACAGTTCCTCGCGTCCCCCCCATGAGGCGCGTCTGTATGGAACCAATATCTATACTTACATCTTTTCCTAGAGTAGGTAAAATGGAACTCATAGTAAAATCTCCTTCATTACATCATCATTCCATTTTACCACATATAATGCGACTTTATCTATTGAATAGAAAAAGCACCCCTATAATGATGTATACATCTCTTCACTGAACAAATCAGAAAGAGTGAACTCATTATTATGAGTGCTTTTACTATTAATATGTGCATTCTCTAACTAAGTTTACCTATTTCACTAAGGCTTGTGAATTCATTATCACCAATAATAATATGATCTAATACTGGAATTCCCATAAACTGACCTGCACTGACAAATAACTTGGTAAGCCGTATATCTTCGTCACTAGGCCGGCTATCGCCAGATGGATGATTATGTATTAAGATAATGGCTGCCGCATTACAAGCTATGGCCTTCTTAAAAACAGCTCGCTGCTCTACGAGGCTAGATACTAAACCGCCATTCGAAATATGTTCTAACTGAATCAACTTATTTCGAGACGTCAACATAGCTGCCCATACATGCTCCACCTCTTCGTGTCGCAGGCGCTCCATTACATATTGAGCAATGACAAAAGGTTGAGAAAAATCTTCGTATGTTTCCTTAATTTTTAGTTCCCCTAATCGTCGCCCCATCTCAAGAGCCGCACACAAAGTTACCGCTTTATCTGTGCCAATTCCCTTAATTTTTACAAGCTCTTCAACGGTCATTCTATTAAGACCGTACGCCCCATCATCATAGGACTGTACGATATCATTCGCCAGCGATAAGGCAGACTGACCTTTCACTCCAGTACGCAATAAAATAGCTAGCAATTCCTCCATCGCCATATGAGATGGTCCTAAAGCAAGAAATTTTTCGCGGGGACGCTGAAATGGTAACATGTCTTTTACACTTACTGTTGGTACTTCCATAGAATCTCTCCATTCAAATAGATAACACCATTTGTAAATCTAACTACACACATCTACTCTCTCACTATATCAATAGCGCACAGCACAGCACAGCACAGCACAGCACAGCACAGCACAGCACAGCACAGCACAGCACAGCCGATTATAGCACCACCGCCATCAAATGATAGTATTATTTAGCGCCTAATGCTTTACACAATTCATCGTATACATGTTCAACAGGTAATCCTACGACATTGGTATAAGAACCTTCTATCTTCTCTACCCATAGAGCACCTTTACCTTGTATACCATAGGCACCTGCCTTATCCATAGGTTCGCCACTAGCAATATAGGATTCGATTTCAAAAGGAGCTAATTTTTTAAAATATACCTTTGTTTCATTATGAAAAACTATTTCTCGACCTTTAATAAGTAAGGCCACACCAGTAATTACAGAATGAACTTGGCCTGATAAACGCTCTAACATATGACGGGCCTCAGATTCATCATGAGGTTTACCTAGCACTTGATTGTCTAATACGACAATCGTATCAGCACCTAGTACGATGCTCCCTTCAGGTACACCTACAGCCGCACGAGCCTTACCTAAAGCTTGTTCTTTCACCATTTCAATAGGATCATCATAACCCTTATTAGCCTCTTCATAGGTACTTGATACAACAATATGATCAATACCAACTTGTGTTAATAATTCAGTTCTTCGTGGTGATTGGCTCGCCAAATATAATCCAGCCATTTGCACTCCTTTATCGTATACGAATTTTAGTTAATTTCACCGTTTTATAAATAAAACCATTCCAACTAATTTAGATAATATAAATTAGAAAACATCTGTAAATTAAATAAAAATATCAGGGCCATCCTTTTCAGGTGTTGTTAACTTTTTATAGTACTCTTGTACATCTTCGCCATGTTTTACCGCATCAGCACGGACTGCAGCATAGAATACAATATCCGCTTGAGGCACACGGATACGACCTGGTACATGTTCCTCTAAGATGTCAAAAAATTTATCATCCGCTTTCAATAAAAGGCGACCATTTTGAACCTTATCCCCCTTTACAATCGCATACACTAAAGACCAAATAGGACGTGGATCAGAAGTTGAACATTTTCTATATTTATATCGATATTTAATATTTGTCAATAATTCACGTTCAAACTTAAATACGCCATCAATCATATCGTAATCTACCTCAAAATGGCGCTTTCTAAAGATAGAAGCTTCTTCAATTACTAACTTTGTATCTGTCAAAATATAGGTATATCGACTAACAGCTTGTTTAACAATTACGATGATAGCCATAATTTCAATAAAATATTCTGCTATTAGTATAGTATGCAAGTTAATACTACGATATGTAGTGTACCCGACCCCACATAATAATAGAATAACAAAACATAATACTAGCCACTCTGCACTTTTAGCACGCTGAGATTTTTCTTCATATAATACTGTCATATATTACCCCTTTAAAAGAACTACTACTTTATAACTATACATTCTATTATAAGGTATTCTAAGTATAAAAACTACAAAAACCCCGCCTATATCTATGATATAGACGGGGTTGTATGACTCTATTAGTCACCTAGTTCAGATACGAACTATATTATTTTTTCAAGGATCCTGTAATACGTTGAGTATCGCGAGCAATCATGATTTCTTCGTTTGTAGGGATTACGAAGATTTTAACTTTGGAGCCTTCAGCACTGATTTCTTGTTCTTTACCGCGGATGTTGTTACGTTCAGGGTCAATACGAGTACCCAAGTATTCTAAACCGTTGCAGATTGCATCACGGTTACCGATACCGTTTTCACCGATACCAGCTGTGAATACGATAGCGTCAACGCCACCCATAACTGCTGCGAATGCACCGATTACGCGGCGAACTTTGTAATGGAACATGTTCAATGCTAATTGAGCACGTTTGTTACCATTAGCTGCTGCTGCTTCGATAACACGGAAGTCATTAGACACGCCGGAAATACCAAGTACACCGGATTTTTTATTCATAATAGTGTCTACTTCATCGTAGTTCATGCCAGTTTTGTTCATCAAGAATGGAACGATAGCTGGGTCAATATCACCAGTACGAGTACCCATGATCAAACCAGACAATGGAGTAAAGCCCATTGTAGTATCGATGGAGCGACCACCTTTAATAGCGGATACGGAAGAACCATTACCTAAGTGACATGTGATGATGCGAAGATCAGACATGTGTTTACCCATCAATTCAGCGCAACGTTGTGCAACATATTTGTGGGATGTACCATGGAAACCGTAACGACGGATGCCATAATCTTCATAGTATTCGTAAGGAAGCGCATACATGTAAGCTTCTTTAGGCATTGTTTGGTGGAATGCAGTATCGAATACACCAACTTGTGGTACGTTAGGCATGATAGCTTGGCAAGCTTCGATACCTTGAATGTTTGGTGGGTTATGCAATGGAGCCAATGCGCAGCATTCTTCTAATGCTTCCATAACAGCTGGAGTGATCAATACGGAGTCAGCGAATTTTTCACCGCCATGTACTACACGGTGACCAACAGCGTCGATTTCGTCCATAGACTTAATTACACCATATTCAGCATCAACTAAAATATCAAGCAAAATGCGAAGAGCTTCTTTATGGTTCAAAATTGGTTCAACGCGTTCTAATTTGTCTGCGTTAGGACGTTTATGAGTGAAGATAGCGTCTTGATCACCAATCTTCTCAAAAAGACCTTTTGCCAATTCTGTTTCAGTTGTCATATCAAGTAATTGATATTTCAAGGAAGAACTACCGCAGTTAACTACTAATACGTTCATCGATTAACCCTCTTTCTGTTGTGTAACTTGAATCTTGTTTTGAATTTCTTTGCTGATATCAGCACCTACCTGATCCTTTTCAGGATATTGGTAGACTATATTCCACAATACGCCATGATCTAAGAATACGTATTGAGAAAATCTAAATGTTTGCCCTTGAGTTGTATAAGTCACATCAAGCTTTTTAGCAGATGCGCCTTCTAAAGCTACAGACTCTTCTTTGATGGTGCCGCCCAATTTAGTAAACTCAGATTTGCTGCGGTTAACATACTCATCCACCGTTGGCAATGGTTTATTTTCACCGGCACGCAAAGCCTCAACCTCAATCACCATATGGTCTGTAACAGATCCATAAATATCAATTGGATACCCATCATCAGACATATTTTTTGTGCTTTTACCCATTTCATAAGGCAAAGCAATGGTAATTTCAGATTGACCAGCACGGATAACTTGATGGCCAAAACTATATGTATCCATTACATTTGTAGAGCCACATCCCGCCATTGCTAGTAGCGCAGCACCGAGCAGAGCCCCTTGTAATGTACGTTTCCAATTTTGTTTCATCATATACCTCACATCAATTCAGCATTTACAGTTAATTATAGCCTATAGAACAAATAAAATCTACAAAAAACTTTAGTTTTACACACATTTTTTACATCTATTTTCTTTACTATACGGCCTCTTAAGTTCAAAATTTATTTACAGTCTTTCTATGCTTTGTTACACTAACACTAATGAAAGGAGTCACTATGAAAACCATCGGTATTATTTGCGAATACAATCCATTTCACAATGGTCATGCACATCAACTACATACATTAGCTACAAAATACCCTGATGTATTGCGCATCTGCATTATGAGTGGCTCCTTTGTACAACGTGGCGAACCAGCTCTTTTCTCAAAATTCGATCGCGCTCGTTGGGCTATTCTAGGCGGTACAGATATCGTTATCGAACTTCCTACGCTTTATTCGTTAGGTACTGCCCAACTATTTGCTTCAGGTGCCATTCAATTAATTAAATCTTTATCCATTGATACGCTTTCTTTTGGTTCTGAAACAACTGATTTAAATCAACTCATTCATACGGCTAAGCGTATGGATTGTGAAAGCACCCAAAATGAATTACGCAATTATTTAAATGAAGGCATGTCCTATGGTACAGCCTTCCGTAAAGCGCTAGGCTCCGAATCACTTAGCACACCTAATGCCTTATTAGGACTTGAATATATCCGTGCTGCAATAAAATATTATCCAAACTTAGAATATATTCCTATTCAGCGTACATCTGATCACCACAATCACAATTTCAATCAAGAGTTACCATCCGGTACGGCATTGCGTCATCTCATCACTACTGCTAATCCCTTAGATATGTGTTCAACGCTTCAAAGTACTATTCCAACACCAATTCTAGATGATATGATGCATAGAATCACAAATGATGACTATGTCGACTACAATAGATATTACAATATGGTACATATGTTGAGTCGCCGCATGAATGCCAATGAATTAGAGCGTTTTGTTGATTTTACTGAAGGTATTGAACACTTGTGGTTAAAAGCAGCACAACAGCCTTCATGGGAATCTGCCATTGAGCAAATAAAATCCAAGCGCTACACCTATGCCCGTTTACAGCGCATGGGTGCATATCTTACATTAGGCATTACGAAAGACTTGATAAATATAGCTATGCAAGACGGTCCTCAATACGCTAGATTACTAGCCTTTAACGACAGAGGACGTCAATGGCTGAGAACTGAACATGACATTCCACTCATTCAAAAATGGGCTAAAGCACCTACTCAGCTCAATAATCTTGGAAAATCTATGCATCATATAGATACACTAGCTACAGATATACAAGCCTTATGTTTCCATAATGAAGGTAAACGTATAGGGCATACAGACTATACCTATACACCGCAATATATCAAATAAAAAGTATAATTTTAATTTAAGCAAAAAAAGGGGTTACAATACAGATTATTCCTGTATTGTAACCCCTTCTTCACCATCTAAGTCTGCTACGGCAACTCGTACACTTTCAAGATGTGATGTAGGAATATTTTTACCCACATAGTCTGCGCGAATCGGCAATTCACGGTGACCACGGTCCACGAGTACTGCTAATTGAATAGATTTAGGTCTACCAGATGTCATCAATGCATTTAAAGCTGCACGAATAGTACGCCCTGTGTAAAGTACATCATCCACGAGAATGATTGTTTTCTCCGTTGTATCAATCGTACATGGTTTCCCCTCTTTTTGGCGAGCATCACGATCATCACGATACATAGCAACATTGAGTGATTCACATTCAATACGAATACCTTCAATGCGTTCGATTTCGGCCTGCAAACGTTTTGCCAAAATAACACCACGTCGTTCAATGCCTACAATAAGAGCATTAGATAAGCCTTTATTACGTTCTAGGATTTCGTGACTAATACGACGAATCGCGCGCATAATAGCATCTTGATCCATCAATAAGCGTTTCTTTTCCATATATACGCCCTTATAGCACAGAGTTCTCTATGCCCCTTTACAAATATAGTTAGAAGATTATTTAGTAAACCACAATATAAGACAATTGTTTTATTTGCATGTATTTACGTTTGTCTATGTTTCGTTACATTTCGTTTGATTTCGTTTCATTTTTTCACTTATTTACGCTTATCTTCTCGATATGTTTTAGCAAACTCTATACATGCTTTGAAGTCATCTGGAAGAGGCGCCTCAAAATGCATACTTTCACCTGTAATAGGATGTTTTACATCTAAAGATTTAGAGTGTAATGCCTGTCCTTCAATAGGAAAATCCATACGACGGTAACCATAGAACGGATCATTAACAACAGGATGTCCAATATGAGCAAAATGTACACGAATTTGATGTGTGCGCCCAGTCTCTAAATTACATTCAACCAAGGTTTGATGGCCAAATCGTTCAACCACAGTAAAGTGAGTGACTGCATCCTTACTATTTTCAAAGACAACAGCCATTTTCATACGATCCTTAGGATGTCTTCCAATAGGAGCTTTAATAGTACCCTTTTCTTCTACAATATTACCTTGTACTAATGCTAAATATGTCCGTTTAGCAGAATGCTCCTTTACCTGCTCCGCTAAACCTATATGAGCTGCATCATTTTTAGCAGCCATCATAACACCAGATGTATCCTTATCTAAACGGTGAACAATACCAGGTCTAATCTCACCATTTATACCGGACAAATCCTTACAATGATATAGCAATGCATTAACAAGTGTACCCGAATAATTGCCCACCGCAGGATGAACAACCATACCACGTTGTTTATTTACAATGATAATATCATGATCTTCATACAATACATCTAAAGGAATATCCTCTGGTTTTACCTCTACAGATTCAGGTTCCGGTACCTCTACACGTACAACAGCATTTGGTGTAAGTCTAAGATTTGCTTTCCCTACCTTAGTACCTACTGTAACGTGACCACCTTTAATTAAACTTTGAATATAACTACGAGACCCTTCCATATGTTCTGTTAAGAACACGTCCAGTCTCATACCGTCTTGCTCAGCATTTACAATATATTCGTTCATCCTCTACCTCTCTATGAGTTAAGTATTATATATTAATTAATTATTTGTCATAATATATGAATTATTTATCATCATCTTTTAATGTAAATAAATAGTAGACTACTAAAGCTACGCCTACACAGATACCAATATCAGCAACATTAAAGATAGGCCATATACGGAAATCAAAAAAATCTACCACACCATGAATCATGTAACGATCTATGCCATTACCAATAGCACCAGACACTAATAAAGCAGATCCAATTTGTAAAGTCCAAGGACCTTTTGATAAGCGCTTCCAATAATATGCACATGCGCCTAGCAAAATAACTGCGACCAGTAAGAAAAACCATCGCTGATTAGCAAGCATACCAAATGCTGCACCGCGATTAATAATATATGTTAAATGAAATACATTGGGTATAACCACTAAAGACTCACCTAACATAAAATGATTCATAATGTAATATTTAGTCCATTGATCTAAGAGCAACCAAAGAATTAGTATAATGTAAAACAAGCTGTACTCCCTTATAATAATATATATCTTAATAGTCCTATTATACTAAGTTAAGCAAATTTAGGCAAAATAAAAAGCCCCTCAATGAGGGGCCGTTTAATTTGTGATTACTCAGCGGAAATTACAGATACTGGGCAAACGGATTCGCAAGAACCGCAATCGATGCAAGTATCGTTGATTTCGTATTTAGTTTCGCCTTCAGAAATAGCAGAAACTGGGCAAACAGATGCGCAAGAACCACATTTAATGCAACCATCAGCAATAACTCTCATAATTAGGACCTCCATAAAAATATAGATCAGAACTTTTTATTATCATTTAGAAAGGCACTTGCCTCAACTTATGTTCTCATTATCACACAGTTCTTTTTGAAAGTCAAATGAAAATGATAAAAAACTGTATATATTTTTGCATATTACTTTTTCATTTTTATCATACAAAGCCTATGTTTATAGGTATTTTGATATTACTTTTCATTTAATTAATTGAATATGATATTCAACAAATGAGAATGTTGTAATTATCAATTTTATAAAATCCTAATCATTATAATAGGAATTTAATTATCAATATTTATTATCATAAAAACTATTTTTTTATTACAACAGATTTAACGCTTATCTATATTTTAATCTAACATATAAACTTCACTCTAAAAAAGGCCGAATCATACGATTCGACCTCATTTATATTTATAAAGTAAAGTAATATCTTTACTATTATTCACTATATAACAATAATACTATTTTTTTCTTATAGCACTTAGAAAGATGTTAAGAATGTTAGTGTACCTAAAATAACGCCTGCAAGGTTTGGTACGATTAAAATATAATCACGTTTAGGTGATTTTGTCCAACCATATAATACCCAGATCAAACAGGATACTGCTGCAAATAATGGTTGCCATGGTTGACTAGGTTGACCATGAAGATTAGCAATTATTTGTGGGATATAGGCTAAAAAAACAAATACACCAATAAATGCACCAATAGAACCAACTAACATGTTAAATCTTTCTTTTGTCATAGATGACCTCCTTATTCAACATTACATTATTATATCTTACACAATATACTATATCATATTTTTTTCGATGTAGTCAATTGTGTAAAATTAATCATGCAAATTAGTTTAATTCATATTGCTTTTGATTACACTTATATGTAATCTATATTAAAATCATATAGGCTAAAATCATAAAAAACGAGGCCGAATCTTACGATTCGACCTCGTGTGTGCTTTTATAGTAGAGTAACCTATTCCCCTATTATTTACCAGGGAAGAATGGCCATACCATTGGGATAATAATTAAGCTTACTACGAAGCAAACTAAGATCAATGGAACGCCGGCTTTTACATAGTCTGTAAATTTGTATTGACCAGGACCAAGTACTAATGTATTTGGAGGTGTACCTACAGGTGTACCGAATGCACAAGATGCTGCAACGCCGATAGCCATCAATACTGCATGAGGGTCAGCGCCCATACCTTGAGCAATGGAGATACCGATAGGAGCCAATAATGCACAAGATGCTGTGTTAGACATGAATTGAGTCATAACACAAGACAAGATGAACAATACAGCTGTTGCAAAGTAAGGGCTAGGATCGGAACCCATAACGCCGATTACTGCATTAGCAATCATTTTACCTGCACCAGATTGGTCAAGTGCAGTTGCTACTGGCATCATACCAGCGAATAAAAAGATTGTTACCCAGTCAATGGATGTGTAAGCTTGTTTTTCATTCAAGCAACCAGTTAATACGCAAAGCATTGCGCCAATAACTGCAACCATGCTCAATGGTAAGTTAATACCATAGCCTTTTAGGAAGTCACCTAAAATCATAGCGATGATTACACCTAAAAGAATAAGACCAGAATATAATTGTTTCTTAGGATCGTTAGAAATATCTTCAGCAGCTACTTCTTGTTCTACATCACCAGCATCTTGAATTTCATGTTTAGGTAATAAATGTTTACCTATGAGCATCATGAAAATGATAGTGGCGATAGTCAAAGGAATACCGATCCAAGCAAATTCGAAGAAACCAAATGGTTGTTCACCAAATTTAGTTAATGTACCACTTACAATGATATTAGGTGGTGTACCAACCATTGTAATGATACCACCAATACCTGCAGCAAATGCTAAAGGCATCAATTGACGAGAAGCAGGAATCTTAGCAACAGCACAGATACCTACAACTACTGGAAGTAATGCAGCTGTTGTACCAGTGTTAGATAAGAATGCGGACATGGTAGCTGTAACAACCATGATAGCAAGCATTAAGCCATTTTCGCTAGTACCTGCATGAGATACTACTGTTTCCCCAATTTTTTGAGCTAAACCAGTGTAGAACAATGCAGCACCAACAACGAACATACCAGCGAACAACACAACTGTACTATCAGATAAACCAGAGAATACGACCTTAGGAGTAATAATACCCATAAGACCTAGAGTAATTGCGCCGCCTAGAGAAGTAATAGCTAAAGGAATAATTTCCGTAACGAATAAAACAGCCATGACTGCAAGGACGATTAAGGTTTGTTCCGCAGTACCCATACATCATCATCTCCCTTCAGAGAAATGCACCGATTGCATTAGATGAGATATAAAATATAGCCTACAATACAGATAGCAGAAGCCATCAAAAAAGTTATACCATAACCCTCTTTAGTTTTAGGATAGCCAAAAAATAACGCTTCCCCTAAAAAGCCTCGGCGATTAAACCAAGTATATTTAGTTCTACGTTGAAACCATTTAGCTTTTCCTTCATTACCGATAATCAGTGCAGTAATAAAAAATACAATAAATGCCCAAATAAAACAAATCAGTATTTTTAATTCAATTGATAACAAGTGACCACCTCTACTATATTTAAAGCACTAGAAGGTTATTGTGTGAATTCTTGTACCACCTAATGACCGATCTGAAAGCATATATTGCAAATATACCCTAATTATGTATGATTACATAATTTATAAGGGCTTTTTTATTCACCAATAGGTGTACCTAATTAGGCACACCTTGGTGAATAATTATTTAATTATTAATGGCTAGACAACATAGCAAGCATTGTACCTGCTGCTACTGCTGTACCGATAACGCCAGCTACGTTAGGACCCATAGCATGCATGAGCAAGAAGTTAGCTGGGTTAGCTTTCGCACCTACAACTTGAGATACGCGAGCCGCCATTGGAACTGCGGATACACCGGCAGAACCAATAAGTGGATTTGTTTTACCACCATCAACTAAGCTCATCAATTTACCGAATAATACGCCACCAGCAGTACCACCGATAAATGCAACTAAGCCTAAGCAAATAATAAGAATTGTTTGTACGCTTAAGAAGTGTTCCGCACTCATTGTTAAACCAGTACCAGTTGCCAAGAAGATTGTAACAGTATTGATCAACGCATTTTGAGATGTATCGGACAAACGTTCAGTTACGCCAGATTCACGGAACAAGTTACCTAACATCAACATACCTAAAAGAGATGTAATGGAAGGAAGCAATAAGGAAATGAAGATCGTTGCAACAATTGGGAATACGATTCTTTCAAAACGTGTAACGTCACGCAATTGTTCCATAACAATTTCGCGTTCTTTTTGCGTAGTGAATAATTTCATTACAGGTGGTTGAATCAACGGTACCAAGGACATATAGGAATATGCAGCAACCGCGATTGCACCTAATAAATGAGGAGCTAACTTAGTAGCCAAGTAAATGGATGTAGGGCCGTCGGCACCACCGATGATACCGATAGCAGCTGCTTCTTGAGCAGTAAAGCCAAGCATCATTGCGCCACCTAAAGCAACGAATACGCCGATTTGAGCAGCAGCACCTAAAAGCAATGTTTTAGGATTAGCAATGAGTGGACCAAAGTCAGTCATTGCACCTACACCAAGGAAAATTAAAGGTGGGAAGATTTCTTGAGAGATACCTGCACTAATAAGAGCCATAACGCCTTCTTCGAAGCCATTACGAGGAATATTAGCAAGTACACAACCAAACGCAATCGGACCCAACAATAATGGTTCAAACTCTTTAGCAAATGCCAAGTACAATAGGATCAAACCTACAAGAATCATAATAGCATTGCCTGTTGTAAATGCGAGGAACCCGCTATCATTAATAACGGATTGAATCGCAACAGCAAAAGCCTCCATATGCGTTCCCCTTTCACAAATATAAAATTTTTATATGACGCGGACTAGCCGCGCCACACAAAACTTGGTATTAACCAAGAACAACCATGTCGTCGCCAGTGGATACAGTTTGGTTAGCAGCTACGCGAACTTCTGCAACTACAGCATCATGTGGAGCTGCGATTTCGTTTTGCATTTTCATAGCTTCAAGAATCAACAAAGTTTCGCCTTTTTTAACTGCTTGACCAGCGGATACTGCTACAGATAAGATTTTACCAGGCATTGGAGCTTTTACAGTTTCAGCACCTGCTGGAACTGGAGCTGCTGCTGCAGCTGGAGCTGGTGCAGGAGCTGCTTTAGGAGCTGGAGCTGCTGCTGGAGCTGGAGCTGCTGCAGGAGCTGCGCCTTTTACTTCATTAACTTCTACATCATATGCTGTACCATTTACTGTAACGTTGAATTTTTTCATCTTAAATTCCTCCAAAATGTGTATGTCTACACAATACTTATAAATTTTTATTACACATATAAATTGGATAATCTTATCGATTATCTAAATAAGCCAATAATCTTATCGACTACCGCGCAAACGGCCTTCCATTTTCCAATTATAGCTTACGATTGGACGGATATGCGCGATTTGATCAGCGGAATAACCCATTGCCGCTAATGCACCAACGATTACGGCTACTACATCTTGAGATGGAGCTTTACCGTTAGTTTTTGTAGCATTGCTCATTACAAATGCCTCCTAAAATTTTATTAACCTCTACCGCTTAAACGACCTTCCAAGCGCCATTTAGCACTGGTTGCTGTAGGTCGGATAGATGCAATTTGTTCAGATGAGTACCCCATCGCCACAATGGCACCTACGATAGCTGCTACTACTTCTTCCTCATTTTGAGCGGATGCACTTGGAGCAGCCACTGGAGTAGCTGCAGGCGTTACAACAGTTTGTTCTGTTTTAGGTGCTTCTTTTTTTTTCTTAGTTGGATCGATTAAATGTACGATTTCCATAAGAATACCTAAAAGAATCAACACAACAAATACAACTGTCATATTAATGGCCATAATTAACCAAGGATTGGTAGTAACTGCTTGTCCTTCCATAATCATTCCCCTTTCTAAAAAATTAGTAAAGAAAGGTATCTCCCAAATTCGATGTTCTTGTTATCGAAACGAATTATAATGGAATATTACCATGTTTCTTTGGAGCACGGTTTTCGCGTTTGCTTGCAAGCATTGCCAAAGCGTTGATAACTGCTGGACGAGTTTGTTTTGGTTCGATTACAACGTCTACGAAGCCACGTTCTGCAGCTTTGTATGGAGTTGCGAACTCTTCTACGTATTTTGCTGTTTTAGCATCTTTATCTTCGTCTTTCTTGAAGATAATGTTAGCTGCACCAGCAGGACCCATTACAGCGATTTCGGATGTAGGCCAAGCGTATACTTGGTCAGCGCCCAAATCTTGGGAACACATAGCGAGGTAAGAACCGCCGTATGCTTTACGAGTGATAACAGTAATTTTTGGTACTGTAGCTTCAGAGTAAGCATACAACATTTTAGCACCATGACGAATGATACCGCCCCATTCTTGATTTGTGCCAGGCAAGAAACCAGGAACGTCAACAAAGTTAACGATTGGAATATTGAAAGCATCACAGAAACGGATGAAACGGGAAGATTTGTCGGATGCATTGATGTCCAAGCAACCAGCCATTACTTTTGGTTGGTTAGCAATGATACCAACGGATTGACCGTCAAAACGTGCAAAACAAGTAATAATGTTTGTAGCATAGAATGGTTGTACTTCATAGTATTCACCATTATCTACAGTAGCTGCGATAACATCTTTCATGTCGTATGGCATGTTACTGTTATCAGGCAACAAGCTGTTCAAGCCTTCGTCTTCACGAGTTGGATCATCACCAGTATCTACTAATGGAGCATCTTCCATATTGTTGGATGGCAAGAAGCCTAATAAGTAGCGAATTTGTGCGATGCAATCATCTTCATCTTCAGCTGCAAAGTGAGCAACACCAGACACAGAGTTGTGAGCCATTGCACCACCAAGATCTTCAGCTGTTACTTCTTCACCAGTTACAGATTTGATAACTGCAGGGCCAGTGATGAACATTTGAGATGTGTGTTTAACCATGTAGATGAAGTCAGTTAATGCTGGAGAATATACAGCACCACCTGCACATGGGCCCATGATTACGGAAATTTGTGGAATAACGCCAGATGCATTTGTATTTTCAAAGAAAATTTTACCGTAACCAGCAAGCGCATCTACTGCTTCTTGAATACGAGCACCGCCGGAATCATTGATACCAACGATAGGAGCACCCATTTTCATTGCTAAACGTTGTACTTTAACGATTTTAGCAGCATGCATTTCACCAAGAGAACCACCTTCTACAGTGAAGTCTTGTGCGAATGCATATACTAAACGACCGTCGATAGTACCATAACCAGTTACTACACCTTCGCCTGGTAATTCTTTCTTTTCTTGACCGAAGTTAACACAACGATGTTTAACAAATTGATCAAGTTCAACGAAAGAGTTATCATCGAACAATTTAGCCAAACGTTCACGAGCAGTCATTTTGCCTTGAGCATGTTGTTTCTCAACGCGTTTTTCACCGCCACCAGCTTTAACTTTAGCTAGTTTTTCGTGCAATAACTCGATTTTTTCTTGCACTGTTGCCATTATAGCACCTCCAAATAAAACTTGTTACAGTATCATTTTATTTCATTAATAATTAAAGTTCAAGCATGCATACATATTTAATATATAACTAGTGATTATATGAATATGTATATCTATTACTCATACATAATGATGTGAATTGGATACTGTATTATTTCATACGTTGACATAATTCAAGCAATACGCCGCCTGTTGCTTTTGGATGTAAGAAAGCAATGGAGGAACCGCCTGCACCGTAACGAGGTTTTTCGTCAATCATACGAACGCCTTTAGCCATCAAATCAGCAATAGCATTTTCAATATTATCAACGCGCAATGCAACGTGTTGGATACCATCACGACCGCCATTTTTTTCGATGAATTTACCGATAGGGCCATCTGGAGTTGTAGTTTCTAAGAATTCAAGTTCAGCATCGCCACATGGGAAGAAGGATACTTTTACTTTTTGTTCTTCAACCACTTCATCTTCTGGAAGATGTTGAATACCCAATGCATTTTTATAGAATTCTTTAGTTGCTGCTAAATCATTAACACCAATACCGATGTGATCCACTTGTAATACTTTAAAAGCCATTTCGATTATCTCCTTTTCAAGGCTAAATCTCTAATGCTATGTAGTCGCCGTCTACTTTAGCACGCTTGTCATTACGCCGTTAACAACTGTGTATGGATCGCTTTCGCGTTCATTAACAGCTGCCACTTGGCTATTAAATTCGTCGCTTGTAACGATTTTATCAGCTACATAACGACCAATTTGTTCATTAATCATTGCGATGATTTCATCACGAGTACGTTCTGCCCGACGAGATTCCAATTCACCAGAATCTTCAAGATACTCAAAATGTTCATCTAAAGCGTCGATGAGTTCATCTACGCCTTGGTCCTTGCTAGCAATTGTGCGCTTAATTGGTGGGCGCCATTTTACTTCACGAGAGTCTAGGTCAAGCATCATTTCAATTTCTACATTCAAACGATCACAACCATCTCGGTCAGCTTTATTGATAGCAAATACATCGCCAATTTCAAGAATACCCGCTTTGATAGCTTGGATATCATCACCGAGACCAGGAACAAGTACTACCAATGTAGTATCTGCATTTTTAACGATATCTACTTCGGATTGACCTACACCTACTGTTTCAATGATAACTAAATCCATACCAAAGGCATCCATAAGTTTTACAACGTCTGCAGTCTTTTGGATAAACCACCAAGACTACCACGCGTGCCCATGCTTCGAATAAATACATTTTCATTTAATGTCAAATCATTCATTCGAATACGGTCCCCAAGATAGCACCACCAGAGAATGGGCTTGTTGGGTCGATGGCAACGATGCCAATTTTTTTACCTTGATCTAGATAATGTTTAACAACTTTATCAGTCAAAGTACTTTTACCAGCACCAGGGGCCCCAGTAATACCGAGAATACGTGCATTCCCTGTTTTAGGGTAAATTGCCTTCATAATATCAATGGCATTTTCATACTCGTTTTCTACAGCTGTTATGGACCGTGCTAAGGCTAGTCGGGAACCCTCAAAAAGTTCTTTAACTAAATCCACTCGCCTCACCACCTATCTTAAAATATGGGAATAGAGGGGAGTCAATCATTTAGTTGAACCCCTCTCTTGCCCAATTAATTATTTAACGTTTTCGTTGATGAATTTAACGATATCGCCAGTTGGTGTACCAGGTGTGAATACTGCTGCTACGCCAGCTTTTTTCAAGCCAGGGATATCAGCGTCAGGAATAACGCCACCACCGATTACAAGTACATCGCCCATGCCTTTTTCTTTCAAAAGTTCAACAATTTTAGGGAACAATGTGTTATGAGCACCGGAAAGAAGGGATAATGCAACTACATTAACGTCTTCAGAAAGAGCTGCTTCTACGATTTGTTCTGGAGTTTGACGAAGACCAGTGTAGATTACTTCGAAACCAGCATCGCGAAGTGCGCGTGCTACTACTTTTGCACCACGGTCATGACCATCAAGACCTGGTTTTGCTACGATTACTCTAATACGTTTTTCTGCCATGATTAATTACCTCCGAAATTAGCCGATATTATAATGTGGAATGAGCTTCGTATTCACCGAATACTTCGCGCAATACATTACAAATTTCACCCAAAGTAGCATATGTTTTAACTGCATCAAGAATTAATGGCATCAAGTTAACGTTTTCATCAGCTGCACCAGCTTTAAGAGCTGCTAATGCTTTATCAACTGCTGCTTGATCGCGGTTAGCGCGAACTGCTTGAGTTTTCTTGGATTGGTTAACACCAACGGAAGCATCTACGCGAAGTAAGTCTTTTGGAGCTTCTTCTTCAACTTGGAATTTGTTTACGCCAACGATTGTGCGCAATCCAGATTCAACTTCCATTTGCCATTTGTAAGCAGATTCTTGAATTTCTTTTGATGTAGCCTTTTTCGATTGCTACTACAGCGCCGCCCATTTCATCAATTTTCTTGATGTATGCCATAGCTTCGTCATAGATAGCGTTAGTCATAGCTTCTACATAGTAGGAACCGCCCAATGGGTCAACTACGTCAGCCAAACCAGATTCGTAAGCCACGATTTGTTGTGTACGAAGAGCTACTTGTACAGATGCTTCTGTAGGAAGAGCCAACGCTTCGTCACGGGAGTTTGTATGTAAGGATTGAGTACCGCCCATTACAGCAGCTGCAGTTTGAAGAGCAACACGAACGATGTTGTTATCAACTTGTTGTGCAGTCAACATGGAACCAGCTGTTTGAGTATGTACACGAAGCATCATGGATTTTGGTTTTTTAGCACCAAAACGTTCTTTCATGATTGTTGCCCATAAACGGCGGGATGCACGGAATTTAGCAACTTCTTCAAGTACGTTGTTATGAGCATTCCAGAAGAAGGAAAGACGACCAGCAAATGTATCAACATCAAGACCAGCTTTCAAAGCTGCTTCTACGTATGCGATACCATCAGCAATTGTGAATGCGATTTCTTGAGCTGCTGTGGAACCTGCTTCACGGATGTGGTAACCGGAGATGGAAATTGTGTTCCATTTTGGAACATTTTGAGAACAATATTCGAAGATATTAGTGATCAAACGCATGGATGGTTTTGGTGGGAAAATGTAAGTACCACGAGCTGCGTATTCTTTCAAAATATCATTTTGAATTGTACCTTTCAATTCTGTGGAAGGCACGCCTTGTTTTTCAGCTACTGCGATGTACATTGCCAACAAAACGGATGCTGGAGCGTTGATTGTCATGGATGTGGATACTTTACCAAGATCGATGCCGTCGAACAAGATTTCCATATCTGCCAAAGAGTCAATCGCTACACCTACTTTACCAACTTCGCCTTCTGCAACTGCATCGTCGGAGTCGTAACCAATTTGTGTAGGTAAGTCGAATGCACAGGAAAGACCAGTTGCACCAGACTCGATTAGGTAGCGGTAACGTTTGTTAGATTCTTCTGCTGTAGCGAAGCCTGCATACATACGCATTGTCCAGAAACGACCACGGTACATAGTAGGTTGTACGCCACGAGTGTAAGGGAATTCGCCAGGCATACCCAAATCACGTTCATAGTCAAAACCTTCGATATCAACTGGTGTATATACACGGTTGTATTTTAAATTTTGACGTTCTGGAGTTTTTGCACTTTTTTCGTCACAAAGTTTGTTGTACTCAGCAATTTGGGCTTTTAAGTTTTCGTAAGCCATGTTTTCATCATCCTCCTAAAAAAACAGGTTATTTTTTCATGCTTCCAGTTTCTGTGAAGCGTTTATGCCAAGAAAGAGCTTCATCAAGCAACATAGGTGTATGGGCATTCTTTGTTGCAGCTAATGCTTTTTCTAGGTATTCAGTTAACATAGGTTTGTAGTCTGGGTGAGCACATTTTTCAATGATTAAACGAGCTCTTTCCACTGGGCTCAAACCACGGCAGTCAGCAACACCTTGTTCTGTACAGAAAATCATAGTGTCATGTTCTGGGTGATCCACATGAGATACATATGGAACGATAGAACTGATGTCGCCATTTTTAGCAACGGAGTTAGTGCAGAAAATAGTGAGATATGCACTACGTGCAAAGTCACCAGATCCGCCAACACCGTTCATCATTTTGCTACCCATAATATGAGTAGAGTTTACATTGCCAAAAATATCAAATTCGATAGCAGTATTCATGGCAATGACACCAATACGGCGAGCAATACCAGGGTTGTTGGAAATTTCTTGCGGACGAAGAATAATTTTTTTACGATATTCATCAATATTCGCATAGAAACGTTTCAACCCATCTGGAGAAGGACTTAATGCAGTACCAGAACATACAGTTACTTTACCAGCATCGATCAAGTCGAACATACCATCTTGGATTACTTCTGTATAGATGGACAAATCTGTGAATGGGCCTTTAGCAAGACCACTGATTACAGCATTCGCTACGGAACCTACACCAGATTGTAATGGAAGCAAGTTTTTAGGTAAACGACCTTCTGCAATTTCTTGTTCAAAGAATTTGATAAGGTGTTGACTCATTGCTTTTGCATCATCATCGATAGGTGCCAAAGGTCTTGTTGTATCAGGAACATCACAAGGTACTACTGCAACAATTTTACTTGGATCACAAGGAATTGCTTCAGTACCAATACGATCACCAGGTGTTTCCAATGGAATTGGTTTACGATGTGGTGGATCGAGTGGTTCATAGATATCATGCATACCTACCAAGGAAAGTGGTTGGGATACATTCACTTCTACGATAACTTTTTTAGCTTGGCTAACAAATGTTGGAGAGTTACCAACAGATGTAGTTGGAACAATGGAGCCATCTTCGTTGATTTGTGCAGCTTCAATAATTGCTACATCTAAATCACCAAAGAAACCATAGCGAACATTTTGTGCCATTGTGCTTAAATGCATATCAATGTATTTAACAGCACCGCTATTTAAGGCTTTACGTGTATCCCCATTTGTTTGATATGGGAAACGACGATTGATACCGTTAGCACGAGTTAACGCGCCATCAGCTTCATCACCTACGGAAGCACCTGTCCACAAATCAATTTTGAATGGTCCTTTTTCCATTCTTTCTGCCAATGCCAATGGCACTGCTTTTGCATAACCAGATGGAGTAAAGCCGGAAATACCAACTTTATCGTTAGGGTTAATCAAAAGAGCTGCATCATAAGCAGTGACAATTTTACCTTGGAGGGCCGCACATTTAACGCGGTCTTTGATGTCTATCACCATTACCATCTCCTTTAAGAGTAACATTGTATAAACGACAGTTTGATTTCTTGGTCGTTCCTTAAACCGACTTCATCGTAGTCCACATCCAACGTATTGTCAACTTATATGACTAAAATGTATTTTTTATACACTTTATGGGTGCATTATGATTAAAATGCATAGATTTTCATATATTCACATAAGTTTTATTCACATCGCTATAACTCACAGGAATTATCGATTTATGGCATATATTGATGTTTTTCAATTAAATCGAACTCTCTCTATACAATATATAGACCCTTTTCAATATAAAACAACATCTCACACACAAGAACTAGACCATACACCTCCCTATAAAGATACAAAGATATACAAAAAACCGGCTTTCAAATGTCAACGATAATGTTCAATTATGTCTAACATTAGAAAACCGGTTATAACCTCTTAATACATACCTACCTAAGGTATGTATTAAGTATACCATATTATGAAATTATATATCTACTATAAAACATACTAATTATACAAGCTACTGAAATTATGTAGATTTATCAGCAGACAGCTGAACTTTTACAAAGGCCCCTACCCAGCCAAACAATTGCCAAAACACAATAGTCACTTGATGACTGTATAGCTCAAAATCAGATAAGCCACTAAATAAAACCCCTATAGCCAACGCTCCTACACCAATTTGCGCAGCTTGACGGAATATATCCCCTTTAAGCCTTATAGATGTAATAACATGACCTACGATAACTGCTAGGAATGATAGCAATCCGGGGATACCGGTTTCAGCTAACATATTAAGGTATAAATTATGAGCATGATACATCAAGACGTGAGGTCCTTGAATATAGTAATTATAGTCTGGATATACTAAATAAAATGTATTCCACCCAATACCAAAGATAGGATTTTCTCGTACGATATACATAGTACTATCCCATAAGGCCCATCGAAGATCAGCGGATGTATCATGACCTTGGAATATAGACCACAGCCTTGAAGCTATTTCACCATCATAAAAGTACAAAATTATTGGCACTGCTAATAGGGATAAGAATAATCTTCGCTCCACAAAGATTGCCCAATACAAAATCATCGCTCCGAAGCTAATCCAAATTCCCCGAGAATAGGTTAATAGCATCGTTAAGAATAATATAATACCTATAATTAGCATTGAAATAACTTCGCGCGTACGATTTTCCTTCATATATACCAAGATATAACTGATACATACGCTGAGTACCATCAATAGATAGGCGCCCAATAAATTAGGATTTTGTAATGTAGACGACATGCGACGCATCAATTTAGGGAACTGTGCTGCATCTACCCACTCTTTTATATGTATATTAGGAACAAATACATATTGATAAGCACCTATGATACACACTAGAACTGCAGTACCTAGCAAGGCACGAAGAAAATAGTTCCACTGTTTAGGCGTTTGAATGTATGTACGAACTAAATAATACATACCGCCACTGGCCACAATTTGATAAAACCAACTTTGGATTGACCAATCCCAATTTTCTGACACTATAGAAGATATGCCAGTCCATACCACAAAGATCATAACAGACCACGATAAATAGCCTGTTGGTAAGCTCAAAGATTTACTAGATATTAAATCATATAGTGCAAGGCCTATCGCTAGCCAAAGAAGCACATCACCTACCATTGGTTGCAAAGGCATAGCCACAACAACGCCATAAATTAAACGTTCAATATAGAATGTAATTCTCTTCTGATTAGGAATAAGTGAGAGTTCCATAGGCTCACCTTAGTGACTCATCTCATGGTTAAACCACTGACGAGCATCTCCTAAAATATATAAAGAACCACAAACAGTGATAATATCACCTGTTTTTGTATGCTTATAGGCTAAAGCCAATGCGTCTTCAACAGAATCTGATGTTTGCGCTATAGCTTTTGGAACGATGTGACGTATTTTCTCAACCAAAACCTCTGGCACTTCAGTTCTATCTGTTGGAGCTGGTACAACTAGGACCGTATCGCCCGCCTTAACAACTTCGCGGATAATAGCATCTTGATTTTTATCTTTAAGAATTGCCATCACAATCGTTTTTGGGGTGTCCTTAAATAATTCAGCATAGGTCATACTGAAAGATTCAGCACCTGCCGCATTATGAGCACCATCAAAGATAAAGGTGCGATCTAAGCCTCGTTTAACTTCAAATCGACCTGCCCACGTAGTGCGAGCAAACCCTTCACGCATCGTTTCTTCACTGATGTTAGTGTCTTCTTTCATCAGTAAACGCACAGCCATTAATGCACACGCAAGATTAACAGATTGGTGGATACCTGCCATCGTCGTAAACAACATTGCAGGAGCGGTATCATTAGTACTAACCGTAATCATTTGGCCACCAGTTACAGCACTACGGCTATCGATACCAAAGTCTTTATTGAAAGCATACACTCTAGCATGTTTCTCTTTAGCTACCTCTTCAATAATACGAAGAGGTGCATCCTGTGCAGCCGTTACAACAGGAATTTTAGATTTAATAATCCCTGCCTTGTGATGCGCAATCTCTTCAATAGTATCACCACAATACGCTTGATGGTCTATTGTTACATTGGTAATAACCGATACCTTTGGTGTCACAATATTAGTAGAATCTAGTAATCCACCTAAGCCAACTTCCACCACCGCATAGTCCACATCTTGTTCTTTGAAGAACAAAAAGGCAGCGGCCGTCAAAATTTCAAATTGTGTTGGCGCTTCTATGCCGTTAGTAATGATAGTATCAACTGCCTCTTTTACACGACTAATTAGATTACCGAAGGCTTCCTCTGTTATATTTCCATCATTGATTTGAATTCGCTCCGTATAGGATTGAAGGTGAGGCGATGTAAATCGCCCCACCCGTAGTCCACTTGTAAACAGTGCGTAGGAAATATATGAGGTAACCGAGCCCTTACCATTCGTGCCTGTTACATGAACAATCTTATAGTCTTCTTGTGGATTCCCAAGGACTTCCATAAGCGCTGTAATTCGTTCAAGGCCAGGCTTAATACCGAATGAAGATGCCTGTTCTAAATAGGCTAAGGCCTCTTGATATGTCATATAAACCTCCTATTATAAGGTTTCAAGGAACGCTTCACGTTCCAATAACGCTTGTTGTTTTTGTTTATATTCTTCTAACTTTTCTTTTTCTTTTGCTACTACAGCTTCTGGAGCTTTTGCGAGGAAGCCTTGGTTAGACAATTTGCCTTCCAAACGGGAAATTTCTTTTTCCATTTGGATTTTTTCCTTTGCAATACGCTCTCTTTCTTTTTCACCGTCGATCAAGTCTTTAAGTAAGAGATATACTTCCATACCATTTACAACTGTTACAGTCGCATTTTCTGGTTTTGGATCATCGGCACCAAGAATTGTTACCTTCTCAGCCCAAGCTAATGTAACGAAGTAATCGCTATGATCTGCTACAGTTTGAGCTAATGCTTCATCTGTTGGCGCTACGATAACCTCAGCTTTTTTACCTAAAGGCACATTCATTTCCGCACGCATGTTACGAATACCTTTGATGGCATCCATCATAACTTCCATTTGACGAGCTGCACCTTCAAGATCATCAAATTTTAATGCTTCAGGCCATTTTGCAACAACGATGCTATCCCCTTCATGAGGTAAATGTTGCCAAATATGTTCTGTTACGAACGGCATAAATGGATGTAACAATTCAAGCATGTGACGCAAGATTGTTACAAGTAAATATTGAACAGTACGACGATCGCGTTCATTACTTTCGTTGTATAAACGAGGTTTCGCCAACTCAATATACCAGTCACAGTATGTGTTCCAAATGAAATCATATACGGAACTAGCAGCTTCACCCAACTCGAATTTATCGAGATTAGACGTTACACTTTGTACTGTTTCATTATATTTTTGAACAATCCATTGGTCTGCTAATGTCAAATCATCTGCAGTTGGAACGAAGCTTTCATCATAATTTGTAAGATTCATCAATACAAATTTGGATGCATTCCAAATCTTATTGGCAAAGTTACGATTAGCCTCAACACGTTCCATATAGAAGCGCATATCATTACCTGGTGTGTTACCAGTAACAAGAGTAAAGCGCAATGCATCTGCACCATATTGGTCGATAACTTCAAGAGGATTAATACCATTACCCAAGGATTTACTCATTTTGCGGCCTTGACTATCGCGAACTAGACCATGAATAAATACATGTTTGAATGGAATTTCATGTTCGAACTCAAGAGCCATGAAGATCATACGAGCTACCCAGAAGAAGATGATATCGTAACCAGTTACAAGAACACTTGTTGGGTACCATTGTTTAAGCTCAGGAGTTTGTTCAGGCCACCCCATGGTAGCAAATGGCCACAAGCCAGAGCTGAACCATGTATCTAAAACGTCTGGATCTTGTGTAACATGACCGTGGCAATGAGGACATTCCGTAATATCGTCACGACTAACGATTGTTTCACCGCAATCATCGCAGTACCATGCAGGAATACGATGACCCCACCATAATTGACGGAGAAATTGTCCAGTCACGAATATTTTCAAGCCAGTTTACATATGTTTTTGTAAAACGTTCAGGAACGAACTCTACTTCGTGGTCTTTAACAACTTTAAGAGCTGGTTCTGCCAATGGTTTCATATCTACAAACCATTGTTTAGATACCATTGGCTCAATAATTGTGTTACAACGAGAGCAATGACCTACCGCATGGTCATGATCATCGATTTTTTCAAGTAAGCCTAGTTCTTTGAGTTCAGCTACAACTTGTTTACGAGCTTCTTCACGAGTCATGCCATTGAATTTGCCAGCACCTTCATTCATTGTCGCATCATTGTTCATAACAACGATGGATTCCAAATTATGACGTTGGCCCATTTCAAAGTCATTAGGGTCATGAGCAGGTGTAATTTTTACACAGCCTGTACCGAAGCTAGCATCTACATAATCATCGGCAATTACAGGAATTTCGCGATTAACAAATGGTAAAATCAATGTTTTGCCGATGAGGTCTTTATAACGATCATCATCAGGATTTACTGCTACTGCTACGTCACCGAACATTGTTTCTGGACGTGTGGTAGCAACAACTACGAAACGATTATCCTCACCTTTTACAGGATATTTAATATGCCATAAGTGGCCATGTTCGTCTTCATGTTCAACTTCAACATCAGATAAAGCAGTGGCACAACGAGGGCACCAGTTGATAATGCGTTCACCGCGATAGATTAATCCTTTTTCATAAAGGCTTACGAATACTTCGCGCACAGCATGATAGTATCCTTCATCCAATGTAAAACGTTCGCGAGACCAGTCACAAGATGCGCCTAGGCTACGGATTTGTTTTACGATAGTATCACCGTATTCTTTTTTCCATTCCCATACGCGTTCTACAAATTTTTCACGGCCTAAATCATAGCGAGATTTCCCCTCTTCTTTAGCGAGCATCTCTTCTACTTTAATTTGTGTAGCAATACCAGCATGGTCAGTACCAGGCATCCACAACACATTGTAACCTTGCATGCGTTTGAAACGGATGAGGATATCTTGCAATGTATTATCTAAAGCATGGCCCATGTGCAACATACCAGTTACATTAGGAGGCGGCAACACGATACTAAATGGTTCTTTATTAGTGTCTACTTCTTCGTGAAAGTACCCTTGGTTTTCCCAATAAGAATACCATTTCCCTTCTATTTCACCGGGGTTATAAGTGGTTAAATTTTCGTAGGTTTTCATCGTTCCTCCTAAATAAACTCCTTAGCGCTTCATAATCTTAGCCAATACAAATAGGCTCGTTTCATATAGCAATATCATAGGTAATGCAATCATCGTTTGAGAGAACATATCCGGTGTTGGTGAAATGACAGCACCTATGATAAAGGATATAAGTATAAATATCTTTCGCTTCGTTTTTAAAAAACGCGATGTAATTAAGTTGAAATATCCCAAGATGATTAAAATCAACGGCAACTCAAAGATAAATCCAAAGGGTAGAACAAAGGACAATACAAAGTCCATGTACTGGCCGATGGAAAACAGCGGTTGTAATTCGTCGGTAGCAAAGCCCATAAAGAACTTAACAGCTGCTGGTAGCACGAGAAAATAAGAAAATACAATACCTATGCCAAATAAGCCTATTGCAACTGGTAAAATCCAGTTGGATAGTTGCTTTTCTCGCACCGTAAGGGCAGGCTTAACAAATAACCAGATTTGATGCAATATAATAGGTGCCCCTATAATAAGACCCCCTACTATGGATACCTTCATATAGGTAAAGAAGGCCTCAGTCGGTTTCATATAATAGAGCTTACCAGCTGGCTTTAGGAGTATTTCCAATAAGAAGTCTACATAATAATAAGAAATACATGTTCCTATGACTACTGCAACAGCCATTATAATAAGGCGCTTTCGCAATTCAGATAGATGGCCTACAAGGGATATTTCCCTCGCCTCGTCCATCATTTTCTGTTCCATCTCAGTATAAATTGGCCTCGTTCTCCGGTTTCTCAGGAACTTGTTGTTTTACCACCTTATACTGTTCTTGTTCAGCCTTTAATTTGGCTTCGCGACGCTTTTGACGAACTACACTATCAAAAGAAGGTTTTTGTATGGGATATTCGAAGTCCGCTTTTGGTTCGAATGGTTCCATATTATACCTTTCTATCAGCTAAATTCTCTACCGCCATCACAAGGAATTCCTTGCCTGGGAAATCACGGACAGCATCGAGTGCTGCCAAAGCATCTTTGCAATATTGATCAGCTACAGCTAATGTATTATCAATACCGCCTTGACCGATAACATAGTCAATAATAGCCTGCTCATCACCGCCATTATTCAAGGCTTTAATATCCTCAAGCAATTTATCTTTATTGTCATCATTAACGATACTTAACAACGGATATGTCAATAAACCTTCGCGAAGATCATTTCCCACGGGTTTACCAGTAGTCTCTGTTGTTTCACGATAATCCATAATATCATCAGTAATTTGGAATGCCATGCCCAGAGCATGACCATATTTTTTCAACTCAACGATTTCAGATTCGCTCCAGCCCCCTAATAGGCCCCCAATTCCATACAGCCTTCCATAAAGTCAGCTGTTTTCTTTTGGGTCTTAGTCATATACCGTTCAATACCTTGATCGATGCGATACACATCTTCCATCTGCATAAACTCGCCTTCCACAAGACAAGTAATGATATGAGAAAAAATCTGCAAATATTTCATATTAGGCATTTCAGATACAATTTGGAATGCTTTAGCAAACAAGTAATCACCACTAAGGATGGCTACCTTATTTCCTTTATGCATATGTATCGTTTCTTCGCCTCGACGAATCTCTGCTTGATCTAACACATCATCGTGAATCAAAGTCGCTAAATGAAGCATCTCTACGGCTTCAGCAATTCTAATACGCTGACGTTCTACAGATGTACCTGCATTAGCAATCAATAAACATAATTGCGCGCGCAAGCGCTTGCCACCTGCAGCAGATAATGGTCGAATCAGTGCATTAAAGTCTTCTGCACCTGTATTAAAAGATGATGCAAGAGACTCTTCCACACCCTCTAAATCTAGAGCAATGCGTTCCATAATCTCTAATTTATTGGTTTGACTCATGCTTCATCTCCTACTAGAACTTTATTGATGCGTTGTTGTAAAAGTTCACGTCCTGTGTGTTTTAAGGAGCTATATAAAATAGGCGGTGTATTCGTTGGATACATTTCCTTAATTTTAGCCAAGTTCGCAGACTTCTCTTTAGCCGTTAGTTTGTCAGCTTTAGTAACTACAATTTGTAATGGTACACCAGCTTCAACGAGCCAATCGTAGGCCACCTTATCGATAGGCATCTCTGGATGACGGCCATCGATAAGTAAGCACAACAACATCAATCGTTCAGAATGTAAAATATAATCGGCAATAAAGGAAGACCACAAGTTGCGGTTTCCCTTATTTGTCTTTGCAAATCCATACCCAGGAAGGTCAACGAGGAACCAATGGTAACGGCGTTCCTCTGTTTCAGAAATATCCTCTTTTGATTCAATATCAAAGTAGTTAATTGTCTTAGTCTTACCTGGTTGGCCACTAACGAGGGCTAACCCACGATAATTACACAACGAGTTAATCAACGAAGATTTGCCCACATTAGAGCGCCCGATGAAGGCTATTTCCACAGTATCCCCTTCAGGATATTGATCTGCCTTAACACAGGAAGTATTATATTTTGCTGCTATAATACGAGGCCCCTTCGGTTCTTTTCGTGTATATTGTGGTTTTGGGCCCATTTGTTTAGTGGATTTTTTCTTTTTTTGCATTACACAAGTGCCTTTGCTAATACTTCATCCATTGTCTTAACTGGCGTAATAATGAGACCGTCTTTTACAATATCAGGTAATTCTGCAATATCCTTTTCATTACCTTTAGGAATCAATACTTCTTTAATACCATTAGACAAGGCTGCTAATAACTTTTCTTTTAAACCGCCGATTGGTAGTACACGGCCACGCAATGTAATTTCACCAGTCATGGCAATATCAGAACGAACCTTACGATTTGTTAAAATAGATACCATAGCCAATGTCATCGTAATACCTGCAGAAGGGCCATCCTTAGGTGTTGCACCTTCTGGCAAGTGAACGTGTATATCGAGTTTCTTATAGAAATCATCTTCGATTTTTAAGGCTTTTGCATTGTGGCGAATATAGCTCATTGCAGCTTGACCAGACTCTTGCATAACCTTACCTAAGCTACCCGTTAATGCAAGTTTACCTGTACCGTTCATAGTTGTTGCTTCGCATGGCAATACAACGCCACCTACAGAAGTCCAAGCTAGACCATTTACATAGCCAATTTGCGGTTTCTTTTCGCGCTCTTGGTCAACAAAAATTGGTGCACCCAAGAATTCGTGAAGATTTTTTGTCGTTACTTTCGGTGCATCCCCACCTTCTTCAACGACTTTATAAGCAATCTTACGACAAATCTTAGCAATCGTTTTTTCTAAGGTACGAACACCCGCTTCACGAGTATATTCGGAAACTACCTTTTTCAACACTGCATCAGATAATTTAACCTTGTAATCTTCAAGGCCATTTTTCTTGATTTGTTTAGGTACTAAATAGCGCTTAGCAATTTCTAATTTTTCTTGTTCCATATAGCTAGACAGTTCGATAATTTCCATACGATCTAACAATGGACCTGGAATATTGGATGCAACGTTAGCCGTTGTAATCCAGAATACTTCGGAGAAATCAAATGGTACTTCAATGAAGTGATCACTAAATGTGCTATTTTGTTCAGGGTCCAATACCTCTAACAATGCAGAGGATGGATCGCCTTTATAATCAGATGCAAGTTTATCAATTTCATCCAATAAGAACACAGGGTTCTTAGTGCCTACATTCTTGAGGCCTTGAATCATACGACCAGGCAATGCACCAATATACGTACGGCGATGGCCACGAATTTCAGCTTCATCACGTACACCACCTAAAGACGCACGGATGAACTTACGGTTCATTGCTTTAGCGATAGACGTAGCCAAGGATGTTTTACCAACACCTGGTGGTCCAACTAAGCAAAGAATGGAGCCACTATTCTTACCAGTTAACTTACGAACAGCTAAGAATTCAAGGATGCGTATCTTAACCTTTTCAAGGCCATAATGATCAGCATCAAGCATATCATGAGCTTCTTTAATATCTAAGCGATCCTCAGTCAATTCGTTCCAAGGTAACGCCAACACCCAATCTAGGTAATTGCGCAAAATAGTTGCTTCTGGCATCAATTGAGGCATGCGACTATAACGAGAGATTTCTTTATCGATACGTTCATGTACATCTTCGCTAAGGTTGAGTGCTTTCAATTTAACACGTAACTCTTCTGCTTCTTCCTCTGGATCCCCTTTGTCACCCAATTCATCGTGGATAACACGGATTTTTTCGCGCAAGAAATATTCTTTTTGCGCTTTCTCCATTGATTGACGTACTTGATTATTAATGGAGTTTTCCAAATCAGAGATTTGTAATTCCATATTCAAGATGCCTACAATCATATTTAAACGACGAGCTACAGATAACTCTTCAAGTAACTCTTGGCGTTTAGTATTATTAATAGGCAATAAGAACGCAACTTGGTCAGCCAATTCACATGGGTCACGTAATTCCATAACCCGTGTTACGCCTTCATCGGTAACAGATTTAGCCTCTTCAGCCCATTCGCCAAACTTAGATTGCACTAAACGACGATAGGCTTCTAACTCAACATCGTCTTCAAATTCGGAAGCTACACGTTCGTAGTCCCCTACATAGTACGGATCCATACTTGTTATATTCATTACGCGAATACGTGTAATGCCCTCTACAAGAACACGTACAATACCACCTGGTAAGCGTAACATTTGCTTAATTTTTACTAATGTACCCATTTGGGCTAAGTCATGAACAGTTGGCGAATCAACAGCATCATCCTTTTGGCTGACAACTGCTAAAATGCGATCCTCGTTCATTGCGGCTTCTACCGCTTTAATGGATTTGTCTCGACCGATATCGAGGTGAATCACGATATTCGGGTATACAACCATGCCTCTAAGGTACGGTTGGGATCCCAATTTCGAGTAAATTCATACTTCCTCCAGGTATTTATATTATGAAAAGAAACTCATTACTACACAGAAATGAGTTTCTTCGAATTACGATTTCAACTGGATGTCTTGGTCTGCCTCATTTTTGAGTATAGGTTCACCTGTGCTCAGCACGGATTCACGATTCACGATGCACTTAGTTACTTCCGGCATGGAAGGAACTTCAAACATAACGTGTTTCATCACCTTTTCAATGATAGCACGCAAACCACGAGCACCTGTTTTTCGCTGTAATGCTTCATCAGCGATTTCTTCTAATGCATCTTCAGTGAAAGTTAATTCTACACCATCAAGGGATAGAATTTTTTCATATTGTTTTGTTAATGCATTTTTAGGCTTTGTCAAAATTTGGATTAATGCATCTCTATCCAATTGATCTAATGTTACCATTACTGGCAAACGACCAATGAACTCAGGGATTAAGCCAAACTTCAATAAATCTTCAGGTACAACATCTTTTAAGATAGCCGATACATTACGTTCTTCTTTACGTTGAACATCTGCACCAAAACCAAGGGTTTTCTTAGCGGTACGCTTAGTAATAACCTTGTCCATACCATCAAATGCACCGCCACAAATAAAGAGAATATTTGTAGTATCAATTTGAAGCATTTCTTGATTTGGATGCTTTCTACCACCTTGAGGCGGAACAGAAGCTACGGTACCTTCTAAGATTTTAAGTAATGCTTGTTGTACACCTTCACCAGACACATCACGTGTAATGGAAGGGTTCTCAGACTTACGAGCAATCTTATCAATTTCATCCATATAAATAATGCCACGTTCAGCCCGAGCTATATCATAATCTGCAGCTTGGATAATTTTGAGCAAGATATTTTCCACATCTTCACCTACATAACCAGCTTCAGTTAAGCTTGTAGCATCTGCAATAGCAAATGGTACTTCTAGCATTTTCGCTAAGGTTTGAGCCAATAGTGTTTTACCACTACCAGTAGGACCAATGAATAAAACATTAGCCTTTTGTAATTCTACATCATCAACTACATTATCTGTTTGTAAACGTTTGTAGTGATTATATACAGCCACAGCTAAAGAGATTTTAGCATCATCTTGACCAATAACATATTCGTCAAGATGAGCTTTAATTTCTCTCGGCGTTGGCAATTCTTTTAAATTGAAGTCGTCCGTCTCTACGTCACCTAACTCATCAGCAATAATACGTTCACATACTTCAACGCATTCATCACAAATATATACGTTAGGACCCGCTACTAATTTGCGGACTTCTTCGCTTGTGCGTCCACAAAAACTGCAGCGCATAGTGTCTTTATCTTTTGCCAATGGGCGCCTCCATTACTTGCTTTCTACAGGTTCTCTTGTGAGTACCTCATCAATTAAGCCGTATTCAACGGCATCCTGAGCACTCATGAAGTTATCGCGATCTGTATCGCGCGCTACAACCTCAATATCTTGTCCACTGCGAGAAGCTAAGATACCATTTAATTCTTCACGCATACGAAGAATCTCACGGGCATGGATTTCAATTTCAGATGCTTGCCCTTGAACACCACCTAATGGTTGGTGAATCATAACGCGTGCATGAGGTAACGCATAACGTTTGCCCTTGGCACCTGCTGTTAAAAGCACAGCCACCCATGCTCGCTGCAGAGCCTACACAAATGGTAGACACATCTGGTTTAATATATTGCATCGTATCATAAATAGCCATGCCCGCAGTTACAACACCACCGGGGCTATTAATGTACAAATGGATATCCTTATCAGGATCCTCTGCTTCTAGGAATAACATTTGCGCAATAACCGCATTTGCTACATTATCATCAATAGGTCCACCTAGGAAGATAATGCGGTCCTTTAACAAGCGAGTAAATATCATAGGAACGCTCGCCGCGTTCACTTTGTTCAACTACGATTGGTACATACATATATTCACCTTTTCATGTACCTAGTTGAGCAAACTATTATTTAGCCGCTTCAGCGCCTTTTGCATTATCAATAATGAATCGAGCTGCTTTTTTACGAGCTACAGAGCCTGCCAACATAGCTACACGACCTTCTTTTGCAATAATATCCCAAACTTCTTTAGGATCTGCCCCAAAGTTTTGAGCCATAATGAAGATTTCACGGTTCATATCATCTGGAGTTACTTCGATACCTTCAGCAGTTGCGATAGCGTCTAATACTAAATCAGCGCGTACGTTTTCAGCTGCGGAATCTTTGTATTCAGAACGTAAATCTTCGATAGTTTTATTGGAGAATTTCAAGTAGTCATCAAGTTTCAAGCCACGGCCTTCCATGTTCATAGCCAATTCTTGAATCATTTGTTCTACACGATCTTCGATCATTACTTCTGGGATTTCAACAGTAGCGTTTTTAACAGCTGTTTGAATCAAGTCAGCATTGTAAGTATCGATTGCACGACGGGAAGCTTCTTCTTCCATTTTAGCGCGAAGATCTTTTTTCAATTCTTCAATAGTTTCGTAAGAGCTTGCTTCTTTTGCGAACTCGTCGTTCAATTCAGGTAACTCTTTACGTTTAATATCATGGATATGTGTTTTGAATTCTGCTTCTTTACCAGCAAGTTCTGCTACGAAGTAGTCTTCAGGGAATGTTACTTTTACAGTTACATCATCACCAGCTTTAGCACCGATCAATTGATCTTCAAAGCCAGGAATGAAGTTACCAGAACCGATTTGTAATGGGTAAGATTTACCTTCACCACCATCGAATGGTTTGCCATCAACGGAACCAGCGAAGTCGATTACTGCGAAGTCGTCTTTTTGAATTGTAGCGCCTTCTTCAGCAACAACCATTTTTCGCTTGTTGTTCACGGATGTTGTTCAATTGTTCTTCGATTTGTTCATCAGTTACTGTAGCATCTTGTTTTTCAGCTTCTAAGCCTTTGTAGTCGCCAAGTTTAACTTCAGGGCGTTTAGTTACAGTAGCTTTGAAAATCAAGTCTTTACCTTCTTCGAATTGTTCGCGTTCGATTTCTGGGTCAGTTACAGGAACGATATCATTTTCACGAAGTGCAGCACTGTAGTTTTGGCTAGCCAATACTTCGAATGCTTCTTCCATGATAGCGTCTTTGCCGAAGTTCATTTCCAAAATACGGCGAGGTGCATGGACTTTACGGAAGCCAGGGATGTTTACTTGACTTGCAATGCGTTTTACAGCTTGCTTAATGCCTTTATCTACTTCTGCTGCAGGTACTTCAATAGTTAACGTTACTACGTGTTGATCAACAGGATTTACAGTTGCTTTCATTTAAAATATGTCCTCCTCGAAGGGCAATACGCCCAAATTTCTGTAGTATATTATGCACTCCTAATAATAACATAAATGCAAGGTCAATGCAATTCTTCTCAATTTACACTAAAAGACCACCCCGAAATGGGTGGTCTTTCTATGTTCTACATAATTATGCAAATTAGTTATCTTTAGCAATCAATTTGATAATGTCACGACGAGACAAGATACCAATCAAATGGTAATCCTTATCTACAACAGGAACATTTTTCAAATGTTGATCAAGCATAACAGATACAATTTCCTCTACATCTTTATCCGGTGTAGTTGTAATTACTTCATCAGTCATCAACTCATGAACATGAGATGCCAACAATTTTTTGAACTTTGCATTGTATTCGCCAATGCCATTGTAATAAATACTAGCGCCTAAAACATTTACGTAATGAGGTACATGAGGGCGCACTTTTTTGTAAAGTAAATCACCTTCAGAAATAATACCTAATAATTTATTATTGTCATCCACTACGGATACAGCAGTTAAATTATATTTAACCAATAAATCAGCTACATCAGAAATCGGCGCATCTTTGCCAACAGTAACAGGGTATTTATTCATTACTTCTTGAATTTTCATAGTGAATTCCTCCTTACCAAATACATCTGGCCTTATTATACTATTCGACATAGCATAATAAAACTCCTTTTTTTTGTGAACTGATTATATAAATAATTTATAAGTCTATTACCAATGATATGGTTCGTTACGATTAATCTTAGAGGCTCTATAAATTTGCTCTACTAGTAATAAGCGTACCATTTGGTGAGTAAAGGTCATAGGGCTAAAGGATAATTTATAATTTACAGATCTACGTAGTTCATCACTTACACCAAAAGCACCGCCAACGATGAACGCCATATCGCTAACGCCATCAACCTCTAGCTTTGCTACAGTCTTAGCTAAATCTTCAGAAGACATCGTTTTACCGTACACATCAAGTAACACTGTATAAGCATTCTTAGGAACAGCTTTTAATAATCGTTCCCCCTCTTCTATAACGACTTGTTTACGATCCGCATCACTTGGTTTATCTCCAATTTTACTTTCATTTAGTTCAGTAATGGTAATACCACCATAAGGCCGCATGCGCTTTACGAATTCCGCAACGCCATCACGCAAATAAGCATCTTTTAGCTTACCAATACAAACTACATAAAATCTCATATTCTACCTCTTTACTGATTGCATAGACACAATTTCATTAGGTTGTCCATGTTGCAACTTCATTTCAGGTCCAATGCGAACACCACCATCAACAAGCATTTTTCCAATCGTTTGAGTAACAAGGACGGCATTATTATTATTCTCAGAACGGTGAGCTAAAATAACTTGCATAAAGTCAGGTCGTTTCATCATAAGCAAGGCTTGTGCCGCCATTTCGTTGCTTAAATGACCTTCATCACTGGCCACGCGTTGTTTCAAAAGGTTGATACGGTCCAAAACGCAACATATGAGGATCGTAATTAGCCTCTAGCACTAACAACGTACTATCATCGATTCTATGTAATATATCATCAGAAATGATACCCGTATCGGTAACGACTGTAGCCTTATCTTTTCCTGCAAATACATTTATTCCGATTGGATCTGCCGCATCATGACTCACTGCAAAGGGTTCTACAATGAGATTCCCCAATGTTAAACTACCTTTCGTCAGTTCAATTAATTGATTCTTTGGTACGATTAACTTATCTTGAATCTCACGCCACGTTCCTTGCTTTGTATATACAGGAATATCAAAACGTTTCAACAGTTGCTGTAGCCCAGCTATATGATCACTATGTTCATGACTGATAAATATACCCTCTACCTGTGCCATATCGATATGCAATTCTTTTAATCCATTGACGATTCGTCGACAACTAATGCCTACATCGTGCAATATGACGGAGTTCCCTTTTTTTATTACTGTACAATTGCCCTTGCTACCACTAGCAATGACATGGACCTCCAACGGTGAGGATTCACTCATCAAAACACTCCATATACTAAATCATAATTTTTTACATATTTTTGTGAAAGTCAGTGACTTAGTTATTCGATATAACTATTGTATTAAGTTAAATAACCGTAAACTATCATTACTTGCTTTCAGATAAGTCAGTCAAACGCTCTACAAAGTACGCCATATTAGCTTCGATATCTGGACCACGACGGAACATATCGCCCCAACGAGGAACATCGTATCATTACCGTATAACTTAACTAGTTCATTAAGACGAGCATCTGTTACACCACCACCTGGAGCTGGGCAAGCGGCTTTCATCAATGCCATAGGTTGTTTAATATAATTCGAAATTCTCTTGCATTGCTCCTCTGTGAAAGTAAAACGTCCACCATAAGAAACAAAGATAGGCATATCAGCCCCAAAAATACGAGGCAACAAGCCTAATTGTAGATAATCAGCTATACCAGATGTGCCAGGACTTACAAATCCACCTGAATAAGCGGGATGATGTATAATGGGCAATCGTAATTTTTCATCACTAGCTAGTTTATGTAGCCAACCAAACCCAACGAGCCCTGACGCCACCATGAGAGCCGTAGCACCAGCCTCTTTAGCAAAATAAGCACGCTCAATGACATCTGTACCATCGCCAGACACATTAGCTGCATATAAGGTATGTTTGCCGTGTTTATCATTCATTTCACGCACTATAGCAGCACATCGCTTTACCCGATCTTTAAATTGAGAGAACGACTGGTTAGAGATACCATGGTCATCCTTAATCACATCTGCCCCACCGCGTGTATAAGCACCACACATACGAGCTAACTCTTCATTAGGTGTTCCCATTGGTTTTACAACAGCTTGAATCATAGGTCGTGCCTTTGTATGTACTAATTCACGAATACCTTGCAAACCAAACTGAGGACCTGTAAACACATCATAAAGAGTTTGACATAATTCTACATCTACTACCCAAATATGAGGTTGTAAGGACGAGTTTCCAAAGACAACATTTAAAAATTGTGTCGCTTCTAAAGCTGTAGTATCTACAAGATACGAAATACGAGCTATATAGTAACGAGATACATCGATTACAGTATTTAGCATAATGCCAACATTGGCATATGCAGAACCTTGCTCCATAGGCTCAAGGCTCTCTAATCGACCAGTGATGGTCTCTTTAATATATGGGTCAGTAACAAACTCATAAGGGAATTCTATGGTTTGTTCTACTTGAACAGCCCAAGCAATGGCTTTTGCTTCTTCATATGAACTTGCTTCTATTCGATACGTAACTATAAATCGCTCGTCTTTCATAATGCTTCTCCTTTGCAATAATATTATTTAATTATATACCAAAGTAGTACACGATTCCATACAAAAAAGGACTCACTCTAAATCTAGAGTGAGCCCTTTTAAAATCGAAAACATGTATATAGATGTTTTACCTATACAAACAAGGTTTCTATTGTGAAAGACAATACATGTAATCGTATGAGAATAAACTCGTCTAACTATATATTATTGATAGAAATGTTTAGGGTAGCCTTTGAATCGTGTGAAGTGACGGTATTTACGTGTTGCACGATTAGGTTCGTTAACAGTTTTGTAACCAAAGCCGTTGAATACAACGTTTAGAAGAACGGCAATGATACTACCAGCTGTGATACCAGATTTCAAAAGAATTTGAGCCCAATCTGGGAAATGTGCGTAGAAGTTAGGCGCAGCTAGAGGAATCATGGATACACCAATACTGATCGCTACTAACATCAAGTTGTAGTTACCATCAAAGCTAACTTTACCAAGGGAACGGATACCGCTGGCAATAATCATACCAAACATTGCAATACCTGCACCGCCTAAAACGGCATTTGGAATACAAGCTACGATAGCAGCTAATTTAGGGAAAAGACCTAATAAAATAAGAATAACACCAGATGCTGCTACAACGAAGCGGCTCTTAACGCGTGTTACAGCGATAAGACCAACGTTTTGAGCGAACGCTGTGTAAGGGAAGCTGTTAAGCACACCACCGATTAAAGTAGATAAGCCATCAGCACGAAGTACTGCAGCCAACTCTTTTTGACCGATAGGTTTATCAACGATTTCGCCTACTGCGATACTGTCACCAGTTGTTTCAACCATAACTACGAGCATTACAATAATCATAGAAATCATAGAAGCAAAGTCAAAGGTTGGAAGACCAAAATAGAACGGTGTTACAATGGATACCCATTGAGAACGACCTACTTCGGAGAAGTCAGTAACACCACAAAGCATAGCAAGGGCTGTACCAAGGATAAGACCTACTAAGATTGCTAGATTACCAATAAATCCTTTACCAAATCGATAGGTTATAATAACAATAATAAATGTAGCTACACCAAGAGCAATGTTAAGCAGATCCCCAAAGTTTGGACTGCCTGCACCGCCACCCATCCATTTAACTGCTACTGGCATCAAGTTGATACCAATAATAGTAATGATAGTGCCTGTTACTACAGGTGGGAATAGCCGAATCAAACGACTGAAAAATGGTGCCACAAGGAATGTAAAGATACCGGCTACGATAATCGCACCGTAGATAGTTGTAATATCATGCTGCTGACCAATCATAATCATTGGACCTACAGAAGCAAATGTTACACCTTGAATAAGAGGAATACGACCACCGATAGGACCAAAGCCTAATGTTTGAATCAATGTAGCAACACCACATGTGAACAAGTCGGCCGTAATCAAACGAATTAAGTCTTCAATAGGTAAGTTCATCGCTTGTGCGATGATGATTGGTACCGCTACTGCACCTGCGTACATAGCTAGTACGTGCTGTAAGCCATAAGCAAACAATTGCGGGATTGGCAGCATACCATCTACATGGTCGACGCCAGATATAGCTTTACTCATAAGAATCACCTCATATCTTACGTTTTAGTTACTAGTTAAACAATATAGTCATACTATCGTACATGATAGAGTTTAGAGAAATCTCATCGACTTCACGTGGGAACCTTGATGGCAAGGGGCCTAATGCCCCTAACCACTAAGCAAATATTCTATTTTTTATAACCTGTATGTTGAATCGGCAAAGATCTACGTGGTTCTCCGTCGATACGACGATACGCATTTGCAATAGCTGGTGCAATTGGAATACTGGAAATTTCACCAATACCTTTAGCGCCGTATGCATATTGATCTGGTGTCCCCTTTTCAATCAAACTTACATGAATTGGTGGACATTGTGTCGCTCTAAGAAGACCTAGAGTGCCGTATTTAGCTGTTACATAGCCATCTTTATAAGGGAAGTCTTCTGTTACAGCAAAGCCCATACCCATGATAGCGCCGCCTTCAGCTTGACCAGCACAAGATTGAGGGTTTACTACGCGACCTACGTCGTATGCTACATGTAAATCAGCAATTTTATTATCTTCACCAATTGTTGCTACACATGCGCCATAACCATAGGCAACGTGATTTTTTGGATGTGGTTTATCAGAGTTGAATGGATCTGTTTCACCAAGGAACTCTTCATAAATTTCTACGCCATTCAGTTCTTCTAAGGTCTTAGTTTCTAACATTTCTTTCAAGCGAAGACTTGCTTTGCGAGTTGCTTCACCAGTGAATACTGTTTGACGAGATGCAGTAGTTGTACCAGAGTCTGGTGTACGTACTGTGTCAGGGCGTTCTACAAATACTTTGTCAGCTGTTAAACCAGTTGTTTCACAAAGAACTTGAGTAGCCATAGTAGCCATACCTTGACCGATACAAGCTGCGCCAGTACGGATGCGAACTTTGCCGTCACGTACTTCTAAAATAACGCGGCCAGTATCAGGTAAACCTACGCCGATACCACTGTTTTTCAAACATACTGCAAGACCTGTACGGTCAGATGCGTAATATGCATCTTTTACGGCTTCCAAACATTCTGCTAATGCAGTTTCTTCGGAGCAAATTTGGCCATTTGGTAAGGAGTCACCAGGGCGAACAACGTTTTTATAACGGAACTCCCAAGGATCCATGCCTACCAATGCAGCTAATTCATCAATATTTTGTTCTTGACCAAAGATAGTTTGTGTTACGCCGAACCCGCGGAATGCACCACCAGGAACAGTATTTGTGTAAACACAAACCCCATCAAAGGCAAAGTTATCAAATTTGTAAGGACCACAAGAGTGTGTACCTGCACGTTGAAGTACAGGACCACCTAAGGATGCATATGCACCACAGTTAGATACGATGTTTACCTTACTTGCTACCAAGTTACCTTCTGCATCACAAGCAGTAGTAATATCCATTTCCATCGCATGGCGTTTAGGGTGAATATTAAGACTTTCTTGACGGGAGAAGAGAACCTTAGTTGGTTTACCTGTAAGCCAAGCTACAAGAGAAGCATGATGTTGTACACTCATGTCCTCTTTACCACCAAAGCCGCCACCTACGAGCATGCTATGAACTTTTACAGATTCTTCAGGAATGCCAAGCATACGAGATACTTCATGGCGATCATCGTAAACGTTTTGGCTACCTGAATGTAAATGAATTACATCGCCTTCACGATATGCTACAGCACATTCAGGTTCCATGAATGCATGGTCTGTTTGAGGTGTGGAATAGTGATTTGTAACTACAAATGCAGCCTCTGCAATAGCCTTATCTACATCGCCACGAGATAATGTTTGACGAGACAATACATTTCCATTTGGATGTAATTGAGGTGCATCTGGTTTCAATGCTTCTAATGGGTCTACTACAGGCTCTAACTCAGTATAATCAACTTCAACGAGAGCAAGAACTTCGTCTAAATATTTTTTCTCAGTTGTCGCTACTAGTGCAATAGCATCACCTACATAACGAGTGATATCGCCTTCTGCAATGAGCACATCCCAGTCAGGTACCAAGTGACCAGTCTTATTGAATGGAACATCTTTAGCAGTCAAAGCCGTTACACATTTAGGATGTGCAAGTGCTTTAGACACATCAACGCGATCGACTCTAGCACGAGGGTATTTAGAACGCAACGCTTTTGCGTAAATCATGCCATCCATATGGATATCGTCAGCATATTTTCCAGTACCAAGTGCTTTTTCCTCCGCATCTACACGGTGTAAACGAGCACCTACATTACCAATTGTATCCTTTTCAGGAACTGGTAAGTTCTCACGGAACATTTTTGCTGCTAGCATAATACCTTCTTCAATTTTTACATAGCCTGTACAACGACAAATGTTGCCTAAAATAGCTTTTTTTACATCATCAGGTGTAGGGTCATTATTTTCATCAATTAAAACTTTTGCACTAATAATCATACCTGGGATACAGAAACCACACTGCACCGCTCCGCATTCACCAAAAGCATAGGTGTATACCGCTTTTTCCCGTTCAGATAGGCCCTCAATTGTTACAACTGATTTACCATCTAATTGGGATAATTTAGTTACACAAGCCTTTGCTTTTTTTCCGTCTATAATTACTGTACACGTACCACAAGCACCAGCACTACAACCTTCTTTAGTGCCCGTCAATTTCAAATCAGCTCTCAAGAAATCAATTAAACGTTGATCCTCTTGAACCTCATGTTGGGTGCCATTCACTTGAAAGCGGTACATATATAGCCCTCCTCTCATTAAGGAATACATTCACCAAGATATGATTCTAATAAGGATCCATCTTGTACCACATGGTGACCTCTAAGGATTACATCTCGAACTTTACCTGTTACGGATATGCCCTCATAAGGTATATAGTCTGCCTTTGTATGGGCGGACTCTTTTCGAAAGCACATGCTCAATGCGCTTATCAACAATTGTAATATCCCCATCGCTGCCAACGGCTAACGTGCCCTTCTTCGGATACATACCGTAAAGCTTTGCAGGGTTTTCACTAACTAATTTCATAAAATCTACAACGCTCATATTGCATTGATTTACCAACACATCATAAGCTATGATACCTCGTTCCTCTGCACCTGGAATACCGCCTGAATACGGGTAAAGTCATGACGACTTTTAGTTTTGATCCTCAAAATTGAAGCTACAATGATCAGACCCAATCGTTTGGAATGTACCATTTACTAAGGCATCCTTTAATGCCATTTGATCCCGAATTTGGTTCTCAGAGGTGGGCTCATCACATATTTAACCTTCAAAATGGCAAATTATATCGTGATTCATCGAGCACTAAATATTGTGGGCAAGTTTCACAAGTCACTTTATGTCCTAGGTTCCGTTCTCGAATAACCTCTTCAAGGCCCTCCTTAGAACTTACATGAACAATATGTACAGGATACTCTAATGCAGCACCAATTGTACTAAAGCGCTTAATCGCTTCCGATTCAATCATGGCAGGTCTTGTGAGTGGATGATTGCTTACATCTAATTCACCACGTTTACGCTTACTAGCTACGAGCGCATCAATAAGATCACCAGTTTCACAGTGAGCTCCTACAAGTGCGCCTGTTGGTTTTATAGCTTCAATAGCATCATAAATCTCTCGATCTGTTAAACGGAAGCCATACGCTAAGTACACTTTAAAGGATGATACACCAGCTTCAACCACTTTGGGATTTCACTGGCCACAGTATCATTCATTTCTACAAGCTCCATATGGAATTTGTAGTCACAGGAGCAATGCCCTAAGGCACGCTCCTTGTGAACTTCTAAACCTTTACAAAGGGGCCATCCTCGGGAGAAGCAAAATTGATGATTGAAGTAGTCCCACCAAGGATAGCAGCCTTTGTGCCCACTATCAAAATCATCCGCAGTAGATGCTAAGGCATTTGTCATTTGAAAGTGTGTATGAGGATCTATAAATCCAGGAACATAGCAACCTTTTGCATCAATTACTTTAGCTCCTTCTGGAACAGGAACGTGTTCATCGATGGCGACAATTTGTCGCCATCAATTAATAAATCTCCGGTAAGGATTCGATCAGTTAAGACCAAATTCCCCTTGTTGTATGATAATCATGATACATAGTACACATGCCTTTTACAGAAGGCATGTACGACTCCTTTCAATTCTTCAGGTAATGCATCAATGTCACATACGGCTTCTTCACCTTTGAGGCGGTACAGCTAGTGCCTGTGATGTAGAAAACAACACTTGTACTATCTGCTAAAGCTTCAGCATTGTGGAAGAATGTAATGCGATCCTTGTATGGTTGACAAGGTTCTACGCAATGACATGCACAGTTACCACACTCATTACAGCTTTGATCTACATGGACGATCAATTTAGCATCATTTACAGTAACGACTTCATTACATCTATTAGGACATACGCGAACGCAGCACACCACACACTACGCGGCAGTGGTAGTCAGAGCTACGTGTACCAGGGAAGGATGGCATTGCTTCGCGTTTTTCTTCATTGCATCGCTCTTCTTGAAGATTTTATTTTCACTAATATCTTTAGCAAGTTTAGCGATTAGATCTTTATGCACTTTCAAAGCAGCGTTGTAATCGGTAGATTCAACTTCATCTGCTAAGCCTTTGAACGTATTGTAACCTTCGCCTTGTAGAAGAATTGTACATACTGTTACAGGCCAGATACCACAATCAAAGATAGCTTTGATATTTTGTTTTACAGCACCACCGCTATAAGACATTGGTAAACGTTCACCGAATTGAGCACTTAAACTCAGCTACGCCAATTGTTACAGGTAACAAGGATTTACCAGACATGTACATTTGCTCTGGCAATTCATTATTAATTTTGTACAGGAATGTATTTGTCAATTTAACGCCAAAGATCTTGTTGTGTTTTTCACAAGAGCGATAAGACGTTCTAACATTGGAACAGCTTTATCGAATTGAAGATCAACTTCAAATTGATGATCTTCAAAGTCAATATATTCAAAACCAGCATTATCTAATAACTCTCTAATACGTTTTGGACC
>SCPO01000168.1_pt1 | contig 82915 bp, 75 predicted proteins | sample 6106821 | NCBI WGS metagenome assembly SCPO01 (sample SAMN10720448, study PRJNA508395) | human gut metagenome | isolation source: Participant 2 stool, 0 month | host: Homo sapiens | collected 2017
ATAGTACGTGAAGTCAAGTTCACCGGCAACGTTCGTACTTTTAGCCTTGTAAAAGATATGTTTCTTCACGGCAGGACCATGATAGACGATGTCCTTTTCCTTTGCTGTAAGATCCTTAAAAGGAACATCGGTCCGCACGCCCATGGCGCGGGCAACCTCCTTCATCAGGGACCACATCAGGGTCTGCCAAGGAAGGACGGCCCCTTCATCAATGGTTATCCGTCAGCTAGGACGAGGGCATCCACATTGACGGTCTTGACCTTTCCCGTCCCCTCACAGCGCGGGCAGGCGCCTTGGCTGTTGAAAGACAGTTCTTCTGCAGAGGGAGCGTAAAAATGGGCTCCGCAGGTCGGGCAGATAAGTTCTTTTTCCGCCGCGACGGCAAGGGACGGTGGGACCTCATGACCGTTTGGGCAGCGGTGCACCGCAAGACGGGAAAAAAGGAGACGCAGACTACTAAGAAGCTCCGTCTCGTCCCAAACTGCGCATGCCAGGAACACTGGGACGCTGGTGCATGGCAAGGGCAGCCGGAACGTAAAGGACTTCATCCACGTCCGCCTTGGGGAAAGCTCATGCGCCGCCTTGTGTACGTCGACAGGGAATCGAGGTAGCGCCGGGACCCTTCCGCATAGAGGACGCCTAAGGCAAGGGATGATTTGCCCGATCCCGACACACCGGCAATGCCGACAATTTTTCCAAGAGGAATATCGACATCAATATTTTTAAGATTATGGACCCGCGCACCGCGGACCTTGATGGCTTCTTTCATGATTCCATCCCTTTTCTTTCCAGTCTCATTTTCTGCTCTGTTTCCTAAAGGCCAAACGCCCTGTCGTAGACAATGGTCCCTGCAAGCGGAGCCGCATCAGGAATGAGCTTTATGGCCATAAAATATTCTTTAGGAAAAGCTGCTGGCGGCGTAATTCCCCATTTTTCTGCCGCTTCATAACCCAACCGGCCATAAAATGCAGGATCCCCCAAAACGGCTGCATAAGCAAATCCCGCCTTTGCGGCAAGCGTATGACCTTTTTTTACAAGAGCGGTCCCAATCCCGCTTTTTTGAAAACAAGGCTTCACAGCAAGGGGCGCCAAGGCAAGGATGGTTTCTTGGGATACCCTTGCTTTTGTAAAAAGGATAAACCCTGCGGGCTTAGCTTCCCGTTCAGCCATAAGGGCTAAGTCTGGGAGAAAGGCAGGCCCTTGCCGCAGCCGGGCCACAAGCGCGGCTTCCGTCCCATCCGAATAAGAAGCCGTGGCAAAAGCCTGCTTTACTAGGTCCTCAATAGCAGTCCAGTCTTGTTCCTGTACCTTTCGAATCAGATCCATCATCAATCCTCCCTACCTTGTTGGAGTATCTTTCTGCTCCCTGCCTTTTATTTCATTAGGAAGGAAGCCTAGTCGGCTCAAAAAAGGCGTCGAGATCCCTCACGATGGCGCCGTCAATTTTTCCTTTACAGGCTAGTTCCCTCATGATGGCAATGGTCTTTTCATGTGAGAATCCCTCTTTATACGGCCTTTTTTCCGTCAGGGCCTGATAAATATCGAGACAGGCCATGAGGCGGTCTTCAAAGGAAAGTTCCTTGCTGCAAAGGCCCTTTACGTAACCGCTTCCATCCAGTTTCTCATGATGGAAAGAGGCCCAGTCCCGGATATCTTCAAACCCAGGGATTTCATCAAGGACTTCATAGGTTCAGCGGACATGGTTCTTCATGATTTGGAACTCTTCTGCAGTCAACGGCCCTGCTTTTTCAAGGATGGAAGAAGGCACCTGCAATTTTCCATAATCATGGAGGCTCGCCGCCAGAAGAAAACGTTCCTGCTTTTCTTCATTCCATCCATATTTTTGGGCCATGGCAAGGGCCTTCATGGCAATTCCGTGAGAATGGTCCTTCGTAAAGGAGGACTTATTATCGACAATCCGCTCAAAAAACCGGGTGATGGTAAGCATATCTTTTAGGCTGTACTCACAGGCATGGCTTGGTACGACCGATTTGAGGAGCCTATTTAGAGGAATCTCCTGGAGTTTTTGTACAGCCTCATAGGTCAGGTTCTTTTCAAGAAGGACCAAGGCATCATGGGAAAATTCGATATGTTCGAGCCCAAGCAGATCACGGACCATCTCCCTAAATCCGCTTTCCGACAGGGACAATAAATCGTAACGGATATCCATGCGGTCAGCAAGGTAGAGCACTTGGGCTCGCTTGTCAATGGCATCTTCCCTAAGCCCCATGGGGCCTGTTCCATTGGCCCATTCGTGGTGCATCATGACAACCCCTTTGATTTGGGAATAAAAAGGCATATCCTGCAAAAGGTCCTTCCCTTTTTGGGCATGGATACTGGCGTCATCTACAACCCGACCATTGGAAAAAGTGCCGCTGAAGGGTTTCCTATTTCGGGCAGCATCCCGCATTTCCCGAATGGTCTCTACAGACCCGCAGTCATGGAGCAAAGCAGCAAGGACAAAGGCCAGCCGCTCATCAGGGGACCACGGAAGGCTGCGCGTCATCAGGTAGGACAGATAGGCAACTCGCTTACCATGCCCGACCGTGGCGCCGACAAGGTCATGTTCCTCCCGGTCAAGGGCCTCAATCATGGGTAGGAAAAAATAGAGAGGATCAAGTTTCACAATAAGTCCTTTCTGTCAGCTGAGAGGGCATTTTTTTGAAGAAATGACCAAAGAGCCCTGCAGCCAGCCACAATATCACGATAGCTTGCTTCAAAGTCCCGGGTATACCAAGGATCGGCTACATCCCGGGGATGATCCGTATAATCAAGGAGCAGCGATAGTTTATGGTCCCTATCCCCACCACAGATGCGCCGCATGTCATGGAGGTTTTCCGCGTCCATGCCGATGAGATGATCATAGAAAGCATAATCAGCCCGCGTCAACAGGACTGCCCGCTTTCCTACAGGGTCAATGCCATGACGCAGAAGTGTCTCCCGAGCCGGCGGATAGACAGGATTTCCTACACCGCCAGCAATTTCGTCCGTTGTCGTTGCCGCGGAAGCAATGAGGAAATCTGCCTCCTGACCGGCCTTTTTGGCTATATCCCTAAAAACAAACTCCGCAACGGGGCTTCTACAAATATTGCCATGGCACACAAATAGGATTTTTACAGCCATTTTGAAAGTCCTCCTGCTGTTCGAGTCAAAAGTGACACCTCCTGTCTGCTACCGCTAAAAGGTTTAATACGCTGTTCAGCCGACTGTCTTATATGGCCTCCATCACGTCGAGCAGGTGCTGATACGTGTCGACGTCGTGGTAGACGACGTCCTTGTTGGATAGGGTCTTGAACAGTTGCTTTGCGCAGCTGATTTTTGCCTGCTCGATGGGCTTCAGGTTCAGGCTTTCCATCGTGCCCTTGGTCTCCGCGATGAAGAAGATGTGCTTCACGCTTCCCTTGCTGAAGGCGATTGCCCAGTCAGGCGCATAGTTGCCGACGGGCGTCGGTATCTGGAAGCCGCGCGGCAGCTTGGCGTAGACCACGACCTTCTCGTCCAGTTCCAGCTCTCCGGCAAAGGCCTTCTCGCCATCCGAGTCCGGGAACACGTAGTCTTGCACGTTCTTCTTGGCCTCGATTGCGCGGGCGAAGTCCGTGTTCTTCTCGGCCGTGAAGATGGCGCTGTCGTAGGTGCCTTCCGTCTGGTTGTACTGGATCTGCTCCACGATCATCGTGGCCTTCTCCTCGTCGATCAGACGGATGGCTTTGGCGATGAACTCCTCCGGGTTGTTCTGGTACATGGCGAAGGTCTGGGGCTTGATGCCCTTGAGGATTCGGGCGGTTGTCCGGCGCGTGAGCTTGGCTCCTTGGGCCACCTTGCCGACCAGATCGTAGCGAACGGAGCTGCCCTCCGCTCGGTCGAGGTTGTAGGTCACGCTGGTTTCCGCCACGAAGCCGATCCCGGCTTTGACCTTCTCGGTGCTCCAGTCCTGTCCCTGCTCGCCTTGGGTCACGGTGTATTGCAGCTTGGCGACGAACATCTTCTCGTCGATGTGCCGGATTGCCTTGGCGATGAGCTCCTCGCCGTCGAACGAGACGGTGTACGCGTACTTGTGGTTGATGTAACCCCAGAGGGTCTGGAACTCCTTCTTGTAGAAGTTGTCGTTGAGCGCGTTCTCACGGACCTTGGTCTCGTGGCCGTCGCTTACCATGCCGTCGAGCGCGTGCTCATCGAACACGCTTTGGATCAGCGCGTGCACGCCGTCCGCAATCTCCCTGCAGCTATCGGGAAGCGGGGCGAGTGCGTTGTTCGCAAGGTCCGTCCGGTACTGGTCCGAGACGTGGTCATCGTCGTCGATGTAGTCGTTCTTGATGAGGTAGCGGTAGATGTCGTGCGCCTGCCTGTCGCTGACCGTTTTCTCGACACCGTCCAGAACGATGGTCTTTCCAGCGAAGTAATCCTCGGTCGCCTTGGTCGGGCGGTCATAGAGGTCCTCGCGTATGCCGCGCTGAAGGTCGGCAACGAAGTCCTTGTAGCCGTCGCTTGCGATGACGGTCAGTTGGTTGACCTGCTGCACCGCGTCTCCCAGCATGGCCGTATCCATCCGGTCGCCATTCTGGTTCACGCAGAGCCTGAGTCCCCGTCCGACCTCCTGCCGCTTCTGCGTCGGCGAGTTGCCGCCGTGCTTGAGCGTGCAGATCTGGAAGACGTTCGGGTTGTCCCATCCTTCCCTCAGGGCCGAGTGCGAGAAGATGAAGCGCACGGGATTGTCGAAGGAGAGCAGCCGCTCCTTGTCCTTCAATATCAGGTCGTAGGCGGACGTGTCGTCGCTCTCGTCGCTGCCGCGCTTGAGCTTGCTGTCGACCTTGCGGCCCTTCTTGTCGATGCTGAAGTAGCCCGCATGCGTGCTGTGCACGTCGATGGACCTGAGGTAGCGCTCGTAGGGCGTGTCGAACAGCGTCAGGTACTCGTTCAGGATGTCCGTGTACTCCTGCTCAAAGATGTCGCCGTACTCGGAGTTCGTCTCGTTGCCGTCCTCGTCGTACTTGCGGTACTTCGCCACCTCGTCGATGAAGAACAGGGACAGGCACTTGACGCCCCGGTCGAAGAGCGCCTTCTCCTTCTCGAAGTGCGAGCGGATTGTCTCACGGATCTCAACGCGTCGCATGTCCGCCTCCGACACGTCGCCGGTGACCTCGCCCGCGTGAATCGTCACGCCGTTGGTGAAGCTCACCTCGCCCCGGATCGGGTCGATTGCGCTGACGTGGTAGCCGCGATACTGCTCCATGCCCTTTGACAGCGCGTACAGGTCGTCGTCCACGCCTACCTGCCGGGTCTCCCGGTTGATGGACTTCTGGTAGGCGATCTCGAACTCCAGCCGTGCCATCGGCGGCTTTCTCGGCGAGATCACGATTCTCTCCAGATACAGGTAGCTGTCCGTGCCGCGCAGGTTCTTGATGTCAAAGCCCTTGACCTCGATTCGCTTGACCAGTCGCTTGTTGTAGGCGTCCAGCGCGTCCAGCACGTACACGAGGTCGTGATGCTCCTTGTGCGTGGCCGAATAGTTCAGGCAGAACAGCGGGTTGAACGCCTCAAGCGCCTTCTGGGTCGCCTTGCCGCCCATCTTCTGCGGCTCGTCCATGATCACGATGGGACGGTTGGCAGCGATCACGTCTATTGGGCGGCGGCTTCCGAACGAGTCGCGCCGGGAGAAGATGATCCTCGCCGCGTCGTTGCCCTTACGCCCCTCCACGTTCTTGTCCTTGTTGAAGGACGTGTTGAACGCCTGCGTGTTGATGATCATGACCTGAACGTCGGCACTCTGGCTGAAGGAATCGATGTCGGAGAGGCGCTTGGAGTCGTAGATGAAGACGCGCGCCTTCTTGCCGTACTGCTCCATGAAATGGTCCGACATGGTGTCAAAGCTCTTGCGCACGCCCTCGCGGATGGCGATGGACGGCACCACGACGATGAACTTGCTCCAGCCGTAGCGCTTGTTCAGCTCGAACATCGTCTTGATGTAGACGTAGGTCTTGCCCGTGCCCGTCTCCATCTCCACGTCGAGCGAACACGCGCCAAGATTGGTCTGTGTCAGAGCGTCGGACACGTGAATGTTGTTCCTCATCTGAATCCGCCGGACGTTCGCGAGGATCTGCGCTTCGCCTATCTGCACCCTGGCGTTGGCGAAGCCCATGGTCAGCTCCTCGTCGGACTTCGACCAGTTCATGATGTCGCGGTGGACCTCCACGTCCCTGCGGTAGGTGAACCGGTCGTTGTACGGCTGCCCCGCGAACACGTCCGCCACGCTCTCCACGGCATCCGTCTGGAAGGGCTGTATGGAAAATTTAAATCTCATCCGTCGGCCCTCCTTCCTTGTCCGCGTGCTGCAGATAGAACAGCTCCTTTTGCGTCTCGATCTCCGTGCGCAGTTCCTCCTCCGTCGGCAGGTACAGCTTGTACTTCGACGCGAAGAGCTGATCGCTCTCGTTCATGATCGAGTAGCGAGCGATGTCGGAATCCGTGTCCGCGCACAGGATGATGCCGATGGTCGGATGGTCGTCCGGCTGCTTTTTCCGCTCGTCGTACATGCGGATGTACATGTCCATCTGGCCGACGTCCTGATGCGTGATCTTTTTCGTCTTCAGGTCAATCAGGACGAAGCACTTCAGGATGTAGTTGTAGAACACCAAGTCGATGAAGTAGTCTTCTTTCTCGGTGTGGATGCGCTGCTGTCTGGCGACGAATGCGTACCCCTTGCCGAGCTCCATGAGGAACTTCTGCAGGTTGTTGATAATGCTCTGCTCGAGGTCCGACTCCAGATACGACGTGTCCTCCTGCATGCCAAGAAACTCGGCGATGACCGGGCTCTTGATGAACTCGAGCTTTTTCTGGTACTCCGCCGTCAGCTCCTGCATCTCACGTTTGACGGCATCCTGACTCTGCGTCTTCAGCATCCGGTAGTAGTACTGCGACGAGATGTTGCGCTGCAGGGTACGGGTGCTCCAGTTCTCAGTTGCCGCCTCCTGCGCGTACCACTGCCGCGCCTTCTCGTCGTTCACCTGGAGAAGCGTCCGATAATGCGTCCACGACAAAAGCGGCGCGGAAGATTTTCCACGCAGTGAGTGGAAAATCTCCGGGAAGGCACGATAGAACGAAAAATAATAGTACAGATTCGTCATCGTGAACCCTCTGCCGTACTTCGCGGTCAGCGCACGCGCCAGCTTCTTCATGACCTCGGACCCATATTCCGTGCGCCCATCCCCGTTAGCGATCTCCTCGGAGATGCGCTTACCGAGAAGCCAGTTCCGCTCCACAAGAAGCAGATTGACAGCCTGATAAGCATTCCCTTGAGCCGTCTCTATGATTCGTTCCGAATCCGCCACCAGATTGTCCGATCTATGATAGGCGATCCGCATGAGTTCTTCCGCCATCACAGCACCTTCCTTTGCGTCTGGGGACTATACGTCTCGAAAATCTGCTCGAAGTTGGCCATTACACTGTCATTTGCCATGCCGCTGTCGCGGAAGACGGCGTAGAAGGGATGGCGCTTGGCGATGGCCTTGACCGTCTCATCCGTAACGTCCTTATCGAAGCAGGCGATGAGATATCCGTCGGCGACCGAGAACACCTTCCGGCCGTCGAGCATCTCCTCATCAACCGATGAGGACAGCGTGATACCAAGATCCAGCATCACCTGAAAGAGCAGATCCTCCGGCGTGCGGTCCGGCTTGATGTTGTCCGCAAATAGGTCCAGCTGCGCCTGCTTCACGTCGGCGGGACGATAGTAGACATCCTCCATGTTCGAGCTGTCCACTTTGAAGACACGAAAACCAATGTCCAATTTCGTCGTTGTCAGAGGAGACTCTTCCTTAATCTTCTTACCCGCACGACGAATGCGCTCTTCGCCAATTTCGCAGATGGTACGGTAGCCAGCCTTGTAGACCTCGCTCTTTTCATCACAAACTTCTGGAAGCTGAACGAGTATGAACTTGCGGTTGCTACCATCCTCAGAGTTCATTTGCATTACAGCATGGGCAGTCGTAGCTGAACCGGAAAAGAAATCTAGAACGATATCATTTTCTCCGAGATTCGCGAGTGTCAGTAATCTTCTTAATAAACGCACCGGTTTGGGACCGCTGAAATAGCCGCCTTCCAAAAGTTCGGCTACTTCTTTCGCGCCCTCCTGGTTATGCCCGACATCTTTAAAAAACATGATCGAGGTGGGTGCCATGCCATCAAATTTGAGTTCAGACAAAAACCTTTTTAGTCTCGGTACTCCGTTACCATCTGCGCCAAACCAGATTCTATTATCTCGGAGTCTCTCCAAAAATGCATTTTTGGAGAGACTCCAGCAGCGCCCTGCTGGAGGCTCAACTACACGCCCCGAAGGGGTCGTGATAGGGTAGTCTCCAGAAGGACTGTACGTTTTCACCGATAAGTCACCCGATTGCCAGACCCCGCGCGGATCATTATCTGGATTGGAATATCTTTCGTTTGCCTCTTCTGTTCTCGGTAGTCTTCCTATTTTAAAATTGTCTATCTTCTTTGCAAACATCAAAACATAGTCATGACTGTTTGAGACATATTTCGCATCATTTTTAGGAGCAAATGCTCTTTCCCAAACTAATTGAGCAATAAAGTTCTCTGCGCCGAATATCTCGCTGCATATTTTTTTGAGGTTTTCCTGTTCATAATCATCAATTGAGATGAAGATCACACCGTCGTCACTCAACAGATCCTTTGCAATCCGAAGCCTCGGATACAGCATGTTGAGCCAGTCCGTGTGGAACCTGCCGTTTGACTCGTTGTTGGTTCGCATGTCGAACAGCAGGTTGCCATCATCATCCCGCTGCCCGCTGCGCTCGGCGAACTCCTCGCCGCTGATGGAGCTGTCGTCGTCGTACACAAACGCATCCGACCCCGTGTTGTACGGTGGATCGATGTATATCATTTTGACCTTACCGAGGTAGGTCTCCTGCAGGAGCTTGAGGGCGTCCAGGTTGTCGCCCTCGATGTAGATGTTCTCAGTGTCGATGCTGCCGGGCGTGCCGTCGCGTCCCACGGATTTCTCCCGGTCGAGGCGCAGCGTCTTTGCAATCGGCTGGTTGGCCAGCACGACGGACTTTCGCTTGTCCGGCCACGTGAACTGGTAGCGTTCCTGCGTGCCTTCAACGACAGTGGCGGCGATCTCTGACCTAAGCACATCCGCGTCGATCGCACGGACGGTCTCGCCGTTCTCGTCCTTCGTTTCCGTCACCGCGTTCGGGAAGAGCGCAGCTAGCTTCTCGTAGTTTTCCTTCGCCAAGTCAGGCGTGTGCATGTTCATCTTCTCCATGAGTCAACTCCTCCAGTTCCTTCTGATATTCTCGCAGGCGCGTGTAGGTCTCAAACTGCTTCTTGGGCTGCTGCTGTCGCCATGTTGCCGCCTCCGTCCTGCTGATCAGCATCTTTAGCTTCTCGATCCTGTCCTGCCTGTCCAGCCGCTCATCGATGGACAGATTTTCGTTCTGCCCTGAGGCGTCCTCCTCCAGCAGCGCGATCTGCTCGACCATGGAGTTCCAGATCTCGTCCAAGGTGAAGCCGTGCAGGCTCAGATGGACATCCGACGCCTCCATCCATGGCGTGCGGTAGAGCTTGCCGTAATAGAGCGCCAGCTGCCGCCTGCTCTCAAAGCACAGCAAGAAGACGAGCCGGTGCTTGTTCTGCCGGGCGATCGCCTCGGTGACCTTGCCGTCGAACTCCTGCTTCTTCAGCCTGACGGACAGCAGGAGGATCTCCTTGGTCTCGGCGCTTGCCGTCAGGTTCAGCGTCTGTTTGGTGAAGCTGTTCTCCACCATGATCCGGTCCACGTCGGATACGAATTTTTCCTTGAGTGCGTTTGTCAGCGCGAGGTGACGGTAGAACGCCTCCTTGGGCAGGCGTTTCCTCACCGTCGTCGCGGTTGGAAAGTTCATCATGTCAGAGCACCACCATGAAGCAAATCAGTTCGAAGTCGTCGAGTCCCGAGAATCCACTGGAGAGGAAGGTGGTCTGTCCGCAGCCGAAGAAGCTGTCGATGTCACCTTCGTCCTTGGCGTCGATGACGGACATGATCGCATCCTCCAGCAGCTTCGATATGCGGCCCATGTTCCGGCCGTCGTCCGTCGCCTTGTTGAACCTTCCGCAGAGCGCCTTGTCCGGCACGGATTTTCCCCGTGCGAGATGGCGCATCATGTCCAGCGTGTCCTTCGGCTGTAGGTGGTTGGTGACCACCTCGCCGTCCATGCCGACGTAGACCATGTAGAAGGGGTGAAGACTGTTCTGGTTCTGGATGTTGACCTGCTTGTTGACGTTCTTCAGGACGAAGATCACGCCGGGCTTGTCGCCCTTCACGACCGTGTGGATGCCGAACGGCATGTGGTCGATGTCCCCGTGCTCCTTCCTGTAGGCGATTAGATCCATGCGGAACTCGTTCAGTCCCAGGTCCATGATGGACACGCCGTTCGTCATATCCTCCAGGTCGACGACCTCCTCCTGCAGCTTTTTCAGCTGGCTGCGGCGGTATTCGAGGTCTCCCTTCTCCTCTTGGTCGATTGGGTTGTCGTCGCCCGTCGAGGTCATGACGGAGATACGCATCCTTTCCTCGACGCGTGACTTGAGCTGGATATATTCGTCCAAGTCGAGGTCGGGCCAGAAGTTGACGAGCTGGATCGCCTCGTTGCGGCTGCCGATGCGGTCGATTCGTCCGAAGCGCTGGATGATGCGCACGGGGTTCCAGTGGATGTCGTAGTTGATGCAGTAGTCGCAGTCCTGCAGGTTCTGCCCCTCGGAGATGCAGTCCGTCGCGATCAGGATGTCGATGTCCTCCGTGTCCTTGGGGTACAGCACGTCCCTGTCCTTGGACTTCGGGGAGAAGCAGGTCAGGACGTGGTTCATCTCGGCCTTGAACCCCGGAATCGTCGTCTTGCCGTCGACCGCCCCCGTGATGAGGGCCGTGTTGAGTCCCAGCTGCGTTTTCGCCATGCCGCTCACGTGCTCGTACAGGTATTCCGCCGTGTCCGAAAAGGCGGTGAAGATCAGGACCTTCTTGTTGCCGGGGTTGATCGGCTTTTCGACCTTCTCGCGGATTACGCGGAGCAGCTCGCTCAGCTTGTAGTCGTACTGCGGGGTGATGTCCTCCACCATGCCGATCAGCAGGGACAGAGTGCCGATGTCCTCGTCGATGTCCCGCTTCCATGAGAGGTAGTCCATGTCCCGAAGGTCGATGCGCACCTTCTTGCCGACGCCGAAGAAGTCCGTGTTCTGGTCGTCGTCGTCAAAGTCCGCCGCCTCGCCGGACAGGTCCGTCATCTCGTCAAGGTTGCCCGAGCCGCCATTCCGGAACGCCTCGATGGTCTGCGAGGTGTCATACAGGTAGTCGCAGATCCTCTTTACCGTCAGCAGGAAGGAGTGGACGGAACTTTCCATGCGCTTGAGGAGGTTGATGCTCATGAGGCGCTGGATGCCGATCTCACGGCCCATGCGGAACTTCTCCGTCTCCTTCTCGTCGAGATACTTGTGCAGCTTGCTCGGCTGGATGTAGACGGTCGGCGTGTAGATGGTCAGGTGCAGCGCGGTCAGGAGCTCGATCACCTCCTTGTAGTTGATCGCGGCCTTGCGATTGGTCAGCTTGGGCCGCAGGGATACGGGCTTCAGCCGCTTCGGGAAGGACCCGATGTCCGTCACGTCGTAATAGGTTTGGATGTGCTTCCGGGACCGGGCGATGGTCACGCTGTCGAGGACTTCAAAGAAGTCGTAGTCCAGGCTCGCAAGCAGATGATCCGTCGTGCGCTGCGCCTCGGGCAGCTTGCACCATGTGTTATAGACGGCCTGCGCCTGCCTGAAGATCGTGTCGATGTCCGATTTCGTCTTCAGCTTCCCGTTGATTTCCTCCGGGTCGCCGCCGTAGGCGAGCGCCAGCTGGTTGCGCAGGTCGTAGAAACGGTTGTTGACAGGGGTAGCCGACAGCATCAGGACCTTTGTTTTCACGCCGGGTTTGATGACGCGGTTCATCAGCCGCATGTAGCGGTTTTCCTTCTCGCCGCCTTGGCTGTCCGTTCCGTTTCCGTTGCGGAAGTTGTGGCTCTCGTCGATGACGACAAGATCGTAGTTGCCCCAGTTGATCCTGTCGATGGGCAGGCCGACGGCCGTGTTGCCGCTGTTGCGGGACAGGTCGGTGTGATAGAGGACGTCGTAGCGGAACCGGTCTTTTGCGAGCGGGTTGTTGATCAGGTTGCCCCGGTAGGTCATCCAGTTCTCGGAGAGCTTCTTCGGGCACAGGACGAGCACGTTCTTGTTCCTGCCCTCGTAGTATTTGATGACTGCAAGCGCGGTGAAGGTCTTGCCGAGTCCGACGCTGTCGGCAAGGATGCAGCCGTTATATTGTTCGAGCTTGTTGATGATGCCAAGCGCCGCGTCCTTCTGGAAGTTGAAGAGCTTGTTCCAGATGACGCTGTCCTTAAAGCCGGTCGCCTCGTTGGGGAGGACGTCCTCGGAGATGTCCTCCAGAAACTCGCTGAAGATGTTGTAGAGCGTCATGTAGTAGATGATCTCCGGGGGGTTCTCCTGATAGACCGTGGAGATCATGTCTATGACCTCGCCGGTGACGTCCTTGAGCTTTTCCTTGTCGTTCCACACCTGATTGAAGGTCTGCAGGAACTGGGTGCTTTCTGGGGATTCGACGCGCACGACGATGTTCGTCATGTTGTTGCCCCGCTCGCAGCCGAGGTCGACCGTGGTGAAGCTGTTCATGGGACTGTAGGCGTAGGTCTCGTCGCCGTCGGAGACGAGCATGAAGTTGTTCATGGAGTCCCGGGTGGTGTTCGACCTGAACTTCGCCTTGCGGCGCATCCATTGGGCGCATTCCCTCGCGACGGCCTTCTGTTTGAGCTCGTTGCGCAGGCGCACCTCGAACTCCGTGCCGTACAGGCTCTTCTCGCGCTGAAGCCGAGGAATGTAGAACTCGCGGCGTTCCTTCGGCGTCTTCTCCGCGACGAAGGTCGGAGACGTGAAGAGGAAGCGCAGCTCCTCGCAGGACTCCAGCTGCTCCTTGAGCTCCTGAAAGGCGTAGATGGAAAAGCATGCGGCGGCGATGGACACTTTGCTGCCGGAGCGGATCGTCTTTTGCAGGTCGTCTTTGACGACGTTTGTGGTGTTGTTGAATATTTCCATGCGTGCGTTCCTCGTAAGAAGACTTTTTGTGGCGGAGGTTCGTCATCCGCTGAAGCGGGCTTATTCCTCCGTTGTCTTGTCCTTTCGTTCCATGATGTCCTCGGGGCCGCAGTCGAGTGCCTCGCAGATTCTCAGCAGGACGTCGGTCGTGACGTTTTCGCAGCGTCCCATCTTCGCGATGGATGCGGCGCTGACGTCACTCATTTCCTGTAGGTCCTTTTTCTTGATGTTGCGATCGATCAGCAGCTTCCAGAGCCGGTTGTAGGAGAACTCGGAATGTAGTTCCTTCTTAGCTTGTTTCGTCTGCGTCATTCTTTTCCTCCTTGTTCCATGCCCAGCCGAACAGCTCGTTGCCAGCGGGCGAAAGTCTCAATACGGCGTTTTTCTCTAGTATCCGCTGCGCTCCGGCATCATAGGATGCGAGCGTATCGTAGACCAGGAACACCTGCTTGCCGTGTTCCTTCTGCTTCTCGTAGACGCGGACGATCTCGGAGAAGACGGGTTTGTCTATGTTTTTGAGAAGGATGGAGTCGTGGACGACGAACGGGATCGGGGCGGCCAGCATGTTGGCGAGATCGAAGTTGATGAGGCCACGGTACTGTGCGCCGGTTCCTCCGTCGTTCGGGGTGTTGAAGGTGTACTTGTTCAGCTTCTCGAGCCTCAGGATGGGTGGCAGATGCGTGGCGTCCCTCAGTATGTCGAGGCTTATCTCCCGCATGTTCTGGTTGATCGCGCTCTCGATGGTGAGCAGCTGCTCTTGGGTGACCGTATCCCTCGTTTTCGCGTAGTCCGCCGCCATGGCCTTCAGCCGTTCGAGCTCGTCGTAGTTATGGTTCGCTTCGCGGAAGTTGTTGAGTTCCGTGGAGAGTTGGGCGAACTCTTTCAGGATTGCCTGCGGACGTTCGGGACGTTCTTGATCTCGGTGATCTGGTTCTTGATCCGGGCGATCTCGTCGCCCAGCAGCATGTAGGTGGTGGCGAGGTCGCCTTCCGTTTCCTTGAATTCGGAATCCAGTATCCTTGACAGCTTGTGGTGGAAGCCTTCGATCTCCTCGAGGGTGCGGAATTCCTCGTTGGGGAAGAATCGTTCAAGGTCGCTGAACGTCCTTTTGAAGCTGCGTTTCTGTCCCGTCATGTCCCTGCGAACGTCGTTCAGCTGGGTCTGCACGGCCGCTCTCTGCCGTCTGAGGCCGATCAGCTGCTCCCTGAGTTCGGAGCGTCCCGTCAACGACCTCCTGCCTCATCGACGCCTGCATGAGGTTGTCCGGCACAGGGTCTTTCTGGTTGACAAGGCGGCTGATTTTCTTTGAGTCCAGGCTATTCGTCCGATACCCGTTTTGAGCTACCTAGTCCTGATCATTGATGGCGCTGAGCAGGAACCGCGCGGCCGCTTCCTGCTTGTTGTCCTTGAATCCCGGCTGCATGGCCCGGATGTAGGACAAGATGTTCAGTTCGCTCATCGGTCCGCTCCTCCTTTGATGCTCCCGGAAAAACACTGGCAAACCAGTGGCAAAACGAAGGCAAAGACTTTCAAGCTCTCGCTTTTTAAGCTGAATACAGAAAGCGAGGGCAGTCAAGTGCATCCATAGTCAAGTATCAGTCTAACACATTATCGGGAATATTACTACGCATATTAACTGATAATTGCTTTATCGCTTAATTTTCTCTCAGCTTTCGAAGTCCCGAACATGACCTGAAACCGTTCTCCCGAATCCGGCTCGCCTTCTTCGCGGCCGCGAGGTGCGTTCGTAACCGGATGACGGACTAGCAAAGTTAACAGCGTGCCAGCTAGACGAACGGCTGGTCACCGACATGAGGCGGAGCCATCCGCATTGAGGTGACCGACTATGACCAATTTCACCGGCAGTCATTTGAGCGGTCTCCGCCTCGGCCTTAGCGCCGAAAGGAGCTGAGGCTCGAGGACGTGCGCGCGGTGCTTGCCGACAAGGCGCGCATCGGTCACACGGACCAGATCCGCGAGTTGCTCCGGAAGTATGGCGCGGACAGGCTTTCAGCAGTCGATCCGAAGCATTATGAGGCGCTGCTCAGGGATGTGGAGGGACTCGACGATGGCCGCTAGTTCCCATGCGATTCTCTCCGCGTCGAGCGCGGACCGTACGTGCTCGAACATGTGGGGGCTGCCAAACAGTCCTGCCCTGATCCGGCCGTGATGGTCGAGCAGCGCGTGGACTTCTCCCGCTGGGTGCGGCAGGGCTTCGGCACGGCCGATGCGCTCATCATCGCGGACGGGACGCTGCACATCATCGACTTGAAGTATGGATCCGGGATCGAGGTGTCCGCCGAAGACAACCCGCAGCTCAAATGCTACGGCTTAGGTGCCCTGGACCAGTTCGGCGATCTCTACGACATCGACGAGGTCAGGCTCACCATCTACCAGCCGCGTCGTCAGAACGTGAGCGAGTGGCGGCTGCCTGCGTCGGACCTGCTCGCTTGGGCGGACACACTGCTGAAGCCTGCGGCGGACCTCACGTGGGACGGCAAGGGCGACTTCGCCTGCCGCCCGTGTTCTCGAATCGAGGTGAGATCGGTAGGCAAATTTCATATTTCCAAACTTCTGGAAAATCAACAAACTACTTTTGCCTTTCAGATAGCCTACAAAAGACGAAACGCTAATTTTGGGCGGGATACTTACCAACAGATGTAGATGATCAGGGCAAATTTCACCTTCAAAAATTTCTACGCCCTTCCATTCACAAAGCTGTCGCTAGATGTCTCTTATTGCTAACCTTTTTTCCTCATAGAAAACTTTTCCACGATACTTTGGTGCAAACACAATATGATACTTACAATTCCACTTTGTGTGTGTTAAACTATGAACGACATGACTCTGCCCACTTGGCATGGCAGTGCACCTCCTAATCTTTTACTTTGCTTGACTGACAGGTCGACTGCATTGTACTTCATTAGGAGGTTTTTTATAGCTATAAGCTTTCCGGAACCACGCCACTATGGCGTGGTTTTCAAAAAATACAAAAAGACCTTGCTGGGACTATTACCCATCAAGGTCCACGGAACGATATGGCTTCCACTTCATCAGGATATGCCGCGCACCCGTTTCACACTTTTCCAACGACCGTCTGTTACCACCGGCATGAATCCCATGAAATGATGCTGCAGCGGGCATCTTCCAGTATGGTTCAAGATGCCCCATATCAGGCAAGAATCATATCGATAAGCGTGCGGATTTTGTAATAGATAAGGGTTGATTCAGGACCTGTTCCCCCAATAAGGCCTAATTTCTTCATGTTCTGATTCCTTTTCATTGATATTTGTTAGACGCATCAATCATTCATGGAGTAAAAGTAAGCAAAAGGGCCCATGGGATGCCTGCTTTTTAGATGATAGCCAGTCCAAGGCAATCATAGGGCCCCTTTTTTCTCAATGAAGGGACAGATCCAGTTCCTTGATCCATTTTTTAAGGTCTTCTTCACTTACCGTCTTTTCAAATCGTCTGCCTTTCTTCCATTTGGCACCAGGAATCAGGGAGGCAAGGTTTTCCTCACTTTTTTCGATACCACTGGAACCGCTTGTGCAGAAGGGAATGATGGTCTTTCCTGTAAAGTCGAGACTTTCACTGAAAGTATCGATGCTGCGCGGCTCAATCCCCCACCAAATTGGATACCCTAGGAAAATGACTTTCACATCTTGGAAATGCTCAGGCGTTCCCCGCAGTTTAGGTCTGGCGGAGGCATCGTTTTGTTCCCGATTGGCCCGACTGTCCTTGACATTGTAGTCAAGGTCATCTTTGCTGTAGGGAATTTCCGGCGTAATTTCGTAAAGGGTGCCGCCCGTTAGGGCCGCAATTTTTTGGGCCACGGTCCGCGTATTTCCCGTCTGGGAAAAATAGGCAACAAGAACGTCCGGACGCCCTTTGGGTGAAGCTGCCTGCTCTGCGCCTGCCTTCTTGGAGGCCGCCTTTTCTTCGCCGCCGGCTGAAGCACAGCCGCCCATGTAGGCCAGAATAAAGCCCATTAAGAGGATGCCTGCTAGTTTCATGATTCGGTTCATGATGATCCGTCCTTTCTTATACAGAAGCTGCCAGAAGCTTTTTCAGTGTGCCCTCACCGACACGGCCATTAAGGATCCGTCCTTCCATAAGGTCTGCATGCGGCCCTGCGGCAGGCTTCAACTTTTCCAACGTCTTTCCAAAACCACTGCCGCCGCTTGTGGCAAATAGGATGATTTTCTTATCGCTGAAATCGTACGCCTTGAGGAAACTCGTGATGATTTTTGGAGCTTCATACCACCAAATCGGGAAACCCAAAAAAATGACATCATAGGACGCGGGCGCAGCATTGTGGTCCAAAAGTTCCGGTAAAGGCGCCCCGGCCTTTTTTTCCAAAGATGACCGTGAACGAGGATCCATCCAGTCAAGGTCCTTGGCCGTGTAGGGCACTTTGGGGCGGATTTCGTAAAGATCCGCGTCAGCAGCCTCAGCAAGGGCTTTGGCAGCCTTTCGTGTCGTTCCAGTTGCACTGAAATAGGCAACGAGGATTTTTTTCATGGAAAGCACCTTCCTTCTCACAAAACCCTAACAGTTTCTACAAGAGGTTTTCTTGATGTATGATTCAAAAGAGGTCCGCCGCCTTCCCCTCTATAGCCTAAATCAAGAAGGAGCACAAGGTCTTCGTTTTCCGGAAGGGTCAAGGCCTTTTTGAGTTTTTCTGGATCAAAGAAATTGACCCAGCAGCTGTCGACTCCCACATTTTTTGCCGCAAGCATCATATGGACGCCCACAATCGAGGCATCTTCGGCCCCGGAATCGCGGGTATCTCCCGGATAATGGAAGACACTGTTCCGATCATAGGCTACGGCAAGGACAACAGGAGCCCCATAACGGCAAGGCGTTATGCTGTCAAGGGCCGCAAGGGCCTTGGGGGAAGTAAGGACGTAAACGCGCTGAGCCTGGGCATTTTTTGCCGTTGGGGCTAGGCGCCCCGCCTCAAGGATGGCTGTAAGGACACTCTCATCGATGGGACGGCCATCAAACTTTTTGCAGGAATATCGCTCTTTTATGAGATTCAAGAATTCCATGGCTATCGCACTCCTTTGGAATCAATCCTGACGCACTGTTAGCAAATACAGTATGTCACGCTTTTTAGGCAGGGTCAAGATGCCGCGCCATACCTTTTGAGCTCAGTCTTTCATGCTCAAAACGCAAAAAAAATCACCCTGCCAAAGAGGCAGGGTGATTTCTTGATCAAAAGCTCCAGTGCAGTCCCACATCCCAGCTCCAGTTCTCATCGTAGCTGGAACCATCGCCCCGTTCAAGGTCGAAATAGGCCTGCAGACCGTCATTGATCTTATAGGCGCCGCCCAATCCATAGGAGAACCAGGTATCGCCATAATCTTCATGGACGCGCAGCCGGTCCGTATCCACGGACATGACCGTCACATGGTTGCCGCCAAAGTCATGGTACCAGTTGGCTTTTGCATAGACCGCAAAACGCGGACTTTCATACCCAGCCGGGCCCAATCCGTCCCAGGGCGGTGTTCAGGCTTTCGCCTTCCACGTGCACCCCGTTCGAATCGGTGAAGGCATCATTCCGGAAGTGTCCCAGGACAACCTGAGCCTGCGGCTCCACAAACCAGCCCTTTTCGTCCTTTTTCTTGTAGCCATATTCGGCTCCGAAGGAAAAGCCCGTACTGTTCGACTGACCGTCAATGAATCGGCCAAGACCGGTATAACCAAATTCATTTTCATACCGTGACCCTTTGAGGCTGAGGTCAAGGTACTGCCCGTTTTTCCAGACTTGCGTATCGTAAAGGCCTAGGGTATAGCCCTTGAGGTCCCCTTTCCCCGACACGTAGGTTGCATCGCCATCAAGGTAGGCAAAGCCCACACCGATGACGTGCTCCTTCGTTTCCGTCTTCTTATGGAGCCAGTCGTAGCCCACTTCGTACTCATTATACTTGGAGTCAACAAGAAAATCGCTCTCGCGGCTGAATTTCTTGCCCTTGCCCCGAGCCCAGATCCCGTTATCCGTATTGTCCGTAAGGGACCCATCCGCTTCGCCCATGCGGCGGAAGAGCGTATCCATGTCGCTTCTCCAAAGAAGGTAGTTGCCTCCCGTAATGCCGCCAAGGTTCCGGACCACCGTCGTGTGGTGCCCTTCGTCATTTGTCGGAGCCTTCGTAAAGCCCTTGAGGTACCAATCGGTGCTGTAGCCGTCTGTCACGTTGTCGCTGGTACTTGCAAGTTCAAGGTTGTAGTAGTAGAGAGCCGCTTCCGTTTCGCTGTCGCTCACAAAGGATCCCTGTTCCTCGCCAACGCTCACAAGGACCGTTCCAAGGGCGCCGGACCAGGTATTGGACGTGCTCTCAAGGTGCAGGTCCGTCGTTCCCGTATGGCTCCCCATGACATAGACATGGTCGTTGCCCGTATTGGTCGACCCATCAGCGTCAAGATAGAGCGTTGCGCCGTCACCGGCAAAGGAACCTGCCGTCAGCGTCTCACCCAGCCTGCCGTCCATAAGGCTAACAGACCCCCCCTCCGCGTTCAGGGTACTGACAGTAGAAGAATCCGTCAAATTCCACGTGGCGCCGCCTGCAAGATTCAAGACGAGGTCGTTTGTCGCCAGATCTTCGATGGAGTCATCCGAAGTTGTTCCCATAAACGTATTGGCAATGGACGCCGTAAGAGTGCCTCCATGTAATGTCGCGAGGCTGCCTGTTACCGTATCCGCTGTAAGCGTAATCTTTGCTCCCGTATTCACAGCCGTGACAGATCCCGTTACATTTCCTACGTCTGCCGTAATGGAAGCAGGTGAATCATCTTCGGCATAGAGATTGCCGATGACAGAGCCCGCAGTAAGGATAATATCAGAGTCAATGGCACTTACATCGCCTGTCAGCGTCCCACCGATTGAAGCCTTGATGAGGCTGCGGTCCGTTGCTTTGAGGTTCCCAACAAGAGAATCCGAAAGAGTTGCCGTCAGTGTGCTGTCTGGACCTTCTGCACTAAGGTCGCCCTTGGCAGAAGCCGCTGTGAGCGAAAGGGTGCCCGCACTTTTTGTAATCTCATTAGGTTTTCTGTCCCACTTGGCCGTCGCGTTTCCCGTATAGACATCTGAAACAACAGCCGTTACCGTACCAGCATCGGCCAAAAGGTCACCAGTCAGGGTCTTTGTCACCCCAGCCGTACCGATGGCGACCAGCGATCCTTTTCCTTCTGCCTTGGCTCCATTTTTTAAGGTAATCTCCTTGCCGTCGAGCTTCACTTGGGTATTTACGGTACTGCTGAACCATTCGCTGGACTGGACCTTTCCTGTTACGGAAAGGGACTCTGTTCGGCTGCTGCCAAGGACCAGTAAACCGCCGCTTGACGCTCTTACAGGAGACATAAAAGAATCCCATGGTTTTTCTTCCGTCTGGGATATGGTTACTCCATCCACGATGAGGGATGCCAGGCTTCCATAAGCATCTATCTTGCTATCTAAGGTCACGGCATCAGCGGTAATCGTTGTCTCAAGAAATTTCGGTGAAGATGGATGACTCCATACACGAATCGGGCCATGACTTTCTACAGAACTTGTCCCAGCGCCACCGATGGTGGCCGTTCCACTCCATTGATGATAATAATCGAGGTTTTTTGTACCAAGAACAATATGCTGGCCCTTGACTGTAAAATCTGACGCTCGGATTGCAATCCCGTCCCCCACATGAACGGATTCCGTTGCGTCACTGCCAATCGTTACGGAACTTCCATTTACTGCATAGATATATTCATGTCCTATCTCATTCGTCGTGCCGCTGTCGGTTGCTGCTTCATCCTTAAAAACAATCTGTTTTCCCAGCACAGTCAAGGAAGCGTGATTTAGCGTATTTGTTTTCTTAAGGGTAACGAGACGGGTCTCTTCCGTACCGAAGGTTGTCTCCCCCTCATTATATGTATTGACCGCATCCGTTGTAATCTGGGAACCCCGAAGCGTTGTAGCAGCTCCTGCTCCAACGGTGCGAAGCTCTCCGGAAACCTTGACAACATCCGTACTTTCCGAGCCGATTTGAACCGTGCCGCCTGCATAGGCCGTACCGGTGTCATTCGACGGGATGATCCCACCTTCCGTATTTCCGTTAAAGATTCCCTTTGGTACGGTAACGGCGATGTTTTTGCCGGAAAGGGTCAGGGACGCTTTTGAGCCACCAGCCGCGGACGATCCGTCAACTGCAATGGCAGCCCCATCATCCGAATTTTCTACAGCTATCGTAAGGGACTCTGTTTCATCACTGCCATAGCTATAGGACGCACCATCTTTGACCGCTATGCTTGTCGTTTCTTTGATTTCGATAGGATCAGCCGCATACGCAGTTCCTGATGATACGGTCAGCAAAATAGCAAAGGTCAGCAGTGCTCCCCTTTTTCCACTTCTTCCCTGCATCTTTCTTCCTCCTCTACAGCAACAGGTCAATTGGAAGATGTCAAATCTTCTTTTTTTTACCTCTTTCTGCTAGTTATCTATTCTTTGATTATAACATATGGAATCGCTTATGATAAATTTCTTTTGATCATAGTATATGTCAACAGGTTCTCAAAAGACCCCTATAAGATTGTGCCGCAGCCTCATTACAAACAAAAAATGGAGCTTACGTGGCCAATGGCTGCGCGGCTTTCCGTATCCCCATCAATTCCCCCGTTTCTCATTCCCACATATGGAACCATAAGAGATTTCTTGAGAGCACTCCTCAAGGCTTTTCGCAGCGCCGCGCTCTTCGGGACTTCTACGGGCGTAACCTTCCTGAAAAGCCGGCTTCCAGCTTACCATTTTGCAGGCCCGCAAGGACCCTAGCCATGGCTAAGCAGCCTTCTTTTCCCCAGCACCGGCCTTCTTTTTTCATCCCGTAGGCATACGGTCTGTAGTTACTCACGCGCGTCCCATAGCACCTCACCGATTTTTCCAGTCCCTTGCGCATAAAGTGAAGACTCAGCCTGTCCCAGTTTCTCGTTAAATCGCCGCGAAGGCGGCAGAAAGGTTCAGATGCCCTTATTCATCTCAAATTCGTTCTTGGCCCCCTTTATTATGTTGATGACAGAGACAATCGATTCCATGGGAGACCTTCCTTTGTTTCGATAAGCAGTGTCTGGACAACACGCTTTCAACAATCGCAGTCTCCCCTTTATTATGCAAATATGATCTGTACCTACCGAGAAACATGGTACGCTTAGTTCATTAAGAGTGCCCCCATGAAGGGCGCACAAAAGGACTCAAAGCAATGAAAAATGCTTTGAGTCCTCTTCTAAACAATCATATTTTATTTCGTAATCAGAAGCTGTAACGGACGCCGAGGCTCCATTGCCATGGAGCCGCTACATTGCCGCCGCATGTCTTTTCAGCATCAATGTAGAGATACGTTGCTTTGTTAAGGTTCAAATTGGCGCCAATGCCCACTTCCCACCAGCCGCCGCCAATGTCATCACTAAACCGTTCCTTAGCTCCCTTATAGGTCATGTTCGTTATAGTGTCACCATCAAAGTCGTAAAGGTAAGAAGCTTTGGCATAGAGGTGACCAGCCTTGATGTCCCTACCTAAGACCATGCCCAGACGGCCAACTAAGCTGCCAGCACTGTCGCTATAGACTTTGACGCCGTTTTTGGTCAAGAAATCAGCTGCACTGACACGCCCATAGGTCAGTTCGGCCTGCGGTTCGATCCAGAGGCCGCCTTTTCCGTGGAACCGTTTACCATATTCAGCACTGACACTGAAGGCGTCGTTGTCGTAGCTGGCACTGCCGGCACCGTGGAAGGTTTCATAGTCCGTATCTATATGGGTATACTTGGCAATAAGGTCGATGAAACTTCCATCATCAGCAAGGTAGGACCCATAGATGGCAGCGCCGTCATGGTCGTTATCCGCCGTGCCGCGGTAGAAGGACGTCGTCCCGTCGGTCTTGCTGTAGGCAGCACCAACGGTCCAGTTGCTGCCGACTTTCGTATCCCAGCCCACTTGATAGTAGCTATACTGGTTCTTCATGCTTCTTACGCCGTATTTTATCTGGCCGCGGACCATACGAACCCAGAGACCTTGCTGGCCTTTGCTGTCACGCAGTTCACCCAAACGCTTATACATATCGTTGTTTTCCTGACGCCAGGTCATGAGGTTCATTGCAGCAAGCGAGGCAATGGCCACGTTCGTCTTATTCGGCGTATAAGTTAACTTTACCTTCCCATCCGTCGCGTTATGTTTGGAACTGTCGGCGCCGCTTTCGTCGGTCTTACCGGAATCAGTACCACTCGTGCCATCTTCGTGCTTTGTATCATCCGTCTTATGGGCATCCTTATCAGTCTTCGGATCAGTATCTGCCTTATCTCCCGAGCCCGTGTCTTTTGGCGGTTGTTCGTCGGTCTTACCGGGATCAGTTTTATCCGTTCCATCTTTGGGCTTTACGGCATCATCCGGCTTGGAAGCGTCTGTATCCGCCTTCGGATTGGCATCTGCCTTATCTCCTGAGCCCGTGTCTTTTGGCGGTTGTTCGTCGGTCTTACCGGAATCGGTTCCGTCTTTGGGTTTCACGGAATCGTCCGGCTTGGGAGCGTCTGTATCCGCCTTCGGATCGGCATCTGCCTTATCTCCTGAGCCCGTGTCTTTTGGCGGTTGTTCATCGGTCTTACCGGAATCGGTTCCGTCTTTGGGTTTCACGGCATCATCCGGCTTGGAAGCGTCTGTATCACCCTTGGGATTGAGATTCCCCTTATCGCTTGAGCCCGTTTCTTTTGGCGGTTGTTCATCGGTCTTACCGGAATCGGTTCCGTCTTTGGGTTTCACGGCATCGTCCGGCTTGGAAGCGTCTGTATCACCCTTGGGGTTGATATCTTCCTTATCGCTTGCATCCTTTTCTTTTGGCGGTTGTGGCATCTGTACTTTGCCATCCACCACCTCAAGTTTATAGCTGCCAGCGAGGACACCTTCAGCAGTCGTCACGTGGTTAGCTACACTTATGCCTTTTTCATTTCGTGTAATATCAGCAAGCTTTTGGGCAACTGTATGATCCTTCTGGATGTCATCGGCCATCCCACCCGTTCCGTGAACGGTCAAGTCTGTTTCATCAGATTTTTTCTTGATGGTCATCGTATGATCCAAGGATTCCGTATTCACCGTAAGAGAAGTTCCATAAACGTTGTCAACAATGATTTTCTTTGCTCCGTCGCCAAGGTTAATGATGCCATCCGTGCTATGAACACGATTCACGAAGGAATCACCGGTTACGTTCCAATGAGCCCCTTTGCTGAGAGAAAGAGAAAAGCCACTGATTGGTCCGTAAAAAGGATTCCCACTGTCAGGAGCAGCAAGGTTCTCGACACCCTGGCCATCCTTCTGGTAGGCACATCCTGTCCAGGATGATTTGCTTCCTGAAAGATTCAGGTTGATATAAGAATTAACCAAACTCTTATCAACTTTGCCTTCAGTTGCCTTGTCCAGCGTTTCAAATTGAATATCACCATGAATTACCGTCGTATGGGCACCATCCACATTGATGTTGACTATCGAATTCTCGCGGACATCGATAGCCGTAGGGGCCGTAATCATCGTATCGCCCGTAATATCGATTTTTCCGTTGGCGAAGCCGTAAATAGCTGTATCAGCAGCCCCTGCAGCCGTAAGCTTGATGGTGTCAGCAACAAGAGCAATGGAAGCCACATCTTCCGGTACCGTTTCATATTGGGTGGTATGTTTAACATAAAGTGCCCCACATGCTTCCTTGTTTGACGTAATAGAAATCTCCTTAGCTTTCAGGGTAAGATGGGGAGCCTTATATTTCGAAGGGTTCGAGGTAATAGACCGAACGGCGTCCTTATTTACACTGGTTTCAATGGTCATTTTTTCCGTAGTATCACTGCCGACAGTAACATTGGCTCCATCATATGCCATGACGGCATCAGACTTGATGTTTCTTCCCGTCACTACGAGGTCAACGTGAACATCATTGCTTTTAGCACCAGCGTCATCACCATAAATGGCCCAATTACGGCCCTTAAATGTTGTAAATTCTACGTCACTGCCATCCTTACCCAATTTTACAACAGAAGTAGGATCAAGAAATTCATTGGCCTCTGTTTTCTTTCCATCAAGAGTACCCGGACCAACATAGGCTTTTGCCGCGCTGACAATCCTTGGCACAACTATAATTCCGCCCATCAATATCGCGCCCAAAACTGCTTTCTTTTTCCTATTCCCCATCTTGTAAATGACCTCCTCGAATATTTGCAAGCCGCATTCGTTCCTCATTCTTGATAAGAGTCAGATAATTTATTTTGTTATATAAAAAATAGTCTTTTGAAGTCCCAAAAGACATAAAGGAAGATGATCCTTGACCTCAAAAACTCGGTTAGTATATTGTCTGAAAAACACTTGGGTATATACCTCTTTGACGGGAAGATTTTACCTTTTTAATCGTAAAATTACAAGATTACTAGGTGTCATTTTTTACACTCTGTTGCATCTTACTTACGTTTCCTTAATAAAGTTGTTTTATTCTGAATAATCAGTCAGTTGTAAGATGACCGTTGTTACCCCTTTACGTTTTCTGCACGCTGCTTATCAATAAGCCATGTATCACGCGAATGGATTTCGAAATTATGAAAGTCCTCACCCCGTATTCCCTATGACCTAAAAAATGACCCCTATACCCCTTTACTATCGAAAAAGGACTCAAGGCGATTTTCTTCACTTGAGTCCTCGTAAGATTCGCCATCATTTTATGGCCACACAACAATCTATCATTTTCAATCCAGATCCGTCCGGAAACTCTAGCTCCTTTGCTTATCCGTCTAATCCAAGTCTCATAGCTAGACTCATAGTCAGCCTTATCTTAATCACTGTAAATCTTCCTAGAAACAATCCAAAAACTGTCCTTGGATGGATTTCTTCAATAAGACAAAGTAGAGGATGTAAGGTAACGATTTTCGGGGCCTATTAAGTGGCTAATTTGAAACGTATCCTAAGATATGCCAACGGATAATCGAGTAGGAAGGATTGCCAAATGAAAATCCCAATCTCTCACACCACCGTGCGTACCGTTTGGTACACGGATGGTTTCCTCGTTTTCATAAACGTGCGTTAATAGGCCCCCATGGTTATGTAACGAAGGGAGGCTATTTGTTTTACCTTGTGGTAACGCGGCATTCAAATTGTCTTGCGTCAAGAGTTACCCCAGCAGACTGCCCGCTCATAAGGTTGCAATGGTGTCGCTGTATTCGGCAATGGGTAGGCGTTCCCGCATATCCTTGCTGCTTGGCAGCTGCCTTTTGCGGGCAACCTTCTTCATGAAGTTTTCTGCTTTCAATTTCCTGTTTGACTTCCTTCATTGACTGACATCTCCTAGGATTCGGTCCGTCCTGTACTACGGCCTCGGCTGATTCCTCACGATAAATCTTGTTTGGGCCATGGCCGCCAACTTCACGGCTCCAGCCATGTCCGTGAGGCCTTCCCAGGTAAGAATCATATCCTTTTTTCTCCATTCACCTGCCGCATCTACCCTTTGGGATTCCGGGGCGTTATAGGAATTCAGTCTGTTTGGTGGCCTTCTCCATCCCAAATTGGCCTCATGCGATTTCTGTTCGTCAGGTCAGAGATTTGCCTGCTCCTTCCTTCGGGTTCCACCTTACGATGTTGCCTTTGATGTTCGGCCATGACTTTCCCACAACTAGGGCAATCCAGGGACTTTCACTCTTACGAGTGCGCCCATGCCGGGCGCACCAAAAATGGGCATGTGAACCGCAAAGGATCCACATGCCCATATATGGTACTTATCAGAAGCTCCAGCGCAGTCCCACATCCCAGCTCCAGTTCTCATCGTAGCTGGAACCATCGCCCCGTTCAAGGTCGAAATAGGCCTGCAGACCGTCATTGATCTTATAGGCGCCGCCCAGTCCATAGGAGAACCAGGTATCGCCATAATCTTCATGGACGCGCAGCCGGTCCGTATCCACGGACATGACCGTCACATGGTTGCCGCCAAAGTCATGGTACCAGTTGGCTTTTGCATAGACCGCAAAACGCGGACTTTCATACCCAGCCCGGGCTCCAATCCGTCCCAGGGCGGTGTTCAGGCTTTCGCCTTCCACGTGCACCCCGTTCGAATCGGTGAAGGCATCGTTCCGGAAGTGTCCCAGGACAACCTGGGCCTGCGGCTCCACAAACCAGCCCTTTTCGTCCTTTTCTTGTAGCCATATTCGGCTCCGAAGGAAAAGCCCGTACTGTTCGACTGACCGTCAATGAATCGGCCAAGACCGGTATAACCAAATTCATTTTCATACCGTGACCCTTTGAGGCTGAGGTCAAGGTACTGCCCGTTTTTCCAGACTTGCGTATCGTAAAGGCCTAGGGTATAGCCCTTGAGGTCCCCTTTCCCTGACACGTAGGTTGCATCGCCATCAAGGTAGGCAAAGCCCACACCGATGACGTGCTCCTTCGTTTCCGTCTTCTTATGGAGCCAGTCGTAGCCCACTTCGTACTCATTATACTTGGAGTCAACAAGAAAATCGCTCTCGCGGCTGAATTTCTTGCCCTTGCCCGAGCCCAGATCCCGTTATCCGTATTGTCCGTAAGGGACCCATCCGCTTCGCCCATGCGGCGGAAGAGCGTATCCATGTCGCTTCTCCAAAGAAGGTAGTTGCCTCCCGTAATGCCGCCAAGGTTCCGGACCACCGTCGTGTGGTGCCCTTCGTCATTTGTCGGAGCCTTCGTAAAGCCTTTGAGGTACCAATCGGTGCTGTAGCCATCGGTTACGTTATCTGTCTTACTGTCCAGCTTCAGGTCGTAGTAGTGGAGAGCCGCTTCCGTCTCTGCGTCGCTCACAAAGGCGCCTTCTTCATCCCCTACGCTGGCCAATACGGTGCCCAGAGCCCCTTCCCAGGTATTGGACGTGCTGCGAAGATGCAGGGCCGTCGTTCCCGTATGGCTTCCCGTGACATAGAGATGGTCGTTGCCCGTATTGGTCGACCCATCAGCGTCAAGATAGAGCGTTGCGCCGTCACCAGCAAAGGAACCTGCCGTCAGCGTCTCACCCAGCGTGCCGTCCATGAGGCTAATAGCCCCCCCTCCGCGTTCAGGGTACTGACGGTAGAAGAATCTGTCAGGTTCCACGTAGCACCGCTGCTAAGGGTAAGTGTCATCGTATCGGCATCGTCTGTCGTCTTACCTGTAAAGGTATGGCTGACAGTTGCCGCAAGAGTACCGCTATCGGAAGTCGTAAGGTCACCCGTAAGGGAGCCTGTAGTTAAGGTCAAATTGCCGCTTTCCGCAGCCGAAGCATCTCCCACGGCAGCACCTGAAACCGTTGCCGTAAGGGTGCTGCCGGAACCTGTGGAAGTCAGGTTGCCCTCAGCAGCTCCTGCCCTAAGGCTTAGCGTACCAGCATCACTAGCCACAGCATCTCCCGTATAAGTTCCGGAGAGCGTCGCCGTAACAACGCCTTTATCCGTGGCCGTAAGGTCACCTGTAAGGGTCTTTGTCACCCCGGCGCTGCCAATCGTAAGTGCAGCCCCATTTCCCGTAGCAACAGCGCCGTTCTGCAAGGTAATCGCCGAGCCATCAAGGGATACTTCTGTATCGGTCCCATCCACTAATGAAACAGAAGCAACCGTACCAGCAAGGGTAAGGGACTCGGTCCTGCTGCTTCCTAGGGCAATGGCACTTCCATAGAGTGCTGAAATTGGATACGGAGACACTTCTAGAATAGGCGTATCTCTCGTCAACAAAATTGTTGTTCCATCTACTACGAGGGAAGATCCTATCCCATATGTGCTCACAATTCCACTGAACGTCACCGTATCTCCCGTGACAGTCGTCAAGTTGCTTTTTTGGTGGTTTCGTGTTGTCTGCATAAGCAGCGCAGTATTTATGACGACTGATTCGGTATTCTCATCGCCAATGGTAACGGTTCCGCCATAATCGTGATAAATCGCAAAATGCTGATCATCATTTAGTCCAATGACAATCTCATTTCCCTTTAGGGTGAGGTCAGCATCCTGCACATCAATATCAGCCCCAACATCACCCCCAATGGTAACAGTTGCTGTAGTATCGTCACCAATCGTGACAATACTTCCATCGTATATATCAATAGATGGACTACTGTACAACATTCCGTCTAAATAGTAGCTTCTATTGCCAATCGTGATGTCATTGCCGAGTATCGTTGTCTTTGTATTGACAGAATCAAAAAGAGTATCCACATAGACAGATTCTGTGCTTTTAGAACCAATCGTCAAGGCCCCACCCCTATAGGTACCGATGCGAGATTGTACAGCGATGGAAGATCCCAAAAGCTTCGTGCTAGCGTCACTGCCTACAGTCTGGATTGGGCCGTTTACGATTAAGGAATCCGTACTGTCCGAACCAATCACTAAGCTGCCGCCTTCATATTCAGTATCAAAGGTTTCTCCTGTTAATTTACCATTATGAATACCGTCTTCTGCCGTGACGGAAATGGTCTTTCCATAAAGCTCCAGCTTGGAGGCACCCCCACTAACAACAATGGACGAATCATCGCTGCTATTTTCCACATCGATTGCAAGGGACGTTGTACTATCGCTGCCGATTCGAACGGAAGCTCCCTCTTCCACATGAATCCCCCGCGTTTCGAGGTCATAATTATAAGTGACGCCATCTTCTCCAACTGTATTATGGGTCAGGGAAATCGTGGAACCATCGACAGTGATGCTGCTGCCGGAATCAACAGCTCCAATCGGGCCTTTTATGGTAACCGTACCCGATGCATTTACAGCAAGGCTGCTGCCACCGTCCGCATAGAGCGTGTGATCCTCATCTCCCCCGCTTCCCGAATCAGCAGAAGGATTTGGGCTATAGTTCAAGGTCACATCGCCTGCAGTTAGGGTAACGGAAGACGCCGCACCGTTATCTCCATCCGTTGACAGCACTTCTCCCGTTGTCGTAAGGGAAGTTGTATTTGCAGTCCCTATGGTAATGGTCGCTCCGTTGGCTGCTGTTACCGCTGCATAATCGTCCCCCTTATTGATGGTGATTTCTTTTGCATAAAGATTCACCGTACTCTTGTCCTCGGCAAGGATTTCCCCATTTGCCGTCAACCTGTCATAAGGTAAAGAGCTTGACCCAATCGTCACGACAGATCCTCCGCTGGCGTCGATGGCTCCCTCACCATCGGCGGTTCCTGATGGGGTAAAAGTAATCGTACCGCTCCCTGTCACGGTGACCTTAGCCTTATTTGTTGCATAAAGTTCGTCCAGTGTTTCATTGGACGAAGTCACGTCCGATGTTCCGCCATGATAGGAACTTGCAAAAGCTTCTCCCGACGCTAACGCGAAGAGGACAGCCGCCGATAAAAGTACTTTTTTCTTATGGGATAAATACATCATCATTCCTCCTTGAATGTTTCTGCCAAAGTGAGAAAAAATATGTCCTCAAATCAATGCCATAGGGCGTCATGCCATCTGTTGTCATACTGTGCCCATGTCCCCCAAGGAAAAAGGGGACCGAATGAAAATGGGGTTTTGCGCACCACCTTTCCAACTCATATCTGTTTCTACAGGAAAAAGCCTTTTTTACCAAAAAACCAGAAAAAATGCCTGCTCCTCTTCCGGACATCCCAAAGAACGATTCCATAAGAAGACATGGCAAGTTTGATTCGTTATAAATTATTTGATCTATCTTTCTATTCTTCCCATTCATTCCTATATTTAGCATTATTTTATCAGATAATGATTATTTTTCCCTATTGAAAATAAGATTTCTTTGTAAACAAGATGACTATTTTTAATTTATGTAACAATTGTTACATAAATTGCGATTTTTAGTTCCTAAAAGGATGATTTCCTAGCCACAGCAAATATAGGCGAAGGGGACAGAAACTCCAGCGCAGTCCCACATCCTGGCTCCATTTCTCATCGTAGTTGGAACCGTGCCTCTTTCAAGGTCGAAATAGGCCTGTAGGATGCATTTTACCTCATAGGGGCCGCCCAGCCCACATAATAAAAACAGCCTCTCCCGATTCGAAGGGAAAAGGCTGTCGATTAGGTAACCATTGATTACATGAGAAAATTCTTCAATAAGCGATATAACGCCTCACAAACGGAGGGGTCAAAGGATAGGCCCCGTTCGTTATTATTGGAGATGATGCGGACAAACGCGCAGGGAACACGGAAACGTTTAGCAGTCATCCAAACTGCAGCGGCTTCCATTTCCTCGCAGAGGGCCCCCGTTTTTTCCCGTATGCGCCTGATCTGTTCAGACGCCTCGTTCCATTGATCACTTGAGGCGATGATGCCCGTGCGGTAGGAAGCGCCGCTTTTTTTGAGAAAAGCCTCCAGTATATATCGGAGCCTTTCATCCGTCTCAAGAAGCGGCGGCACATCGGGGAAGTCCATGGCAGCCACGGACTCGTGTTCAAGGCTGCCAAGCTCCATGAAACGCAGGCCATCACGCCCCAGATAGCGGGCGTTGGCATTATAAAGGGCACTTGCCAGCACCACGTCACCTACAGCAAGGTCGCCGTAACCGCCGGCCGTACCTTGGTTCACGATAAGGGAGGGCTGATAAAGAGCGCAGGCAAGAGCCGTTGCTGCACCAGCCGCGGCCGTGCCGATGCCGGTCTGCGAAATGATCAGGGGACGCGTGCCAAAGGTTCCTCGCCAAAAGAAAAAATCCCCATACACTTCAAGTTCAGCCCCTTTGAGGCGCTTGATGAAAGGAGCCACTTCCATTTCCATGGCGCCTTGGAGGACGATAGGTCCCTTCCCTTCTCCCAAAGATGTAAGCCTGGCATCAGACATGGGTTACTCCAAGGTCATGGCAAAGACCGTATTGACCGTAACGCTCACTTCATAAGGTTGGGGCGCAATGTTCGTTTCCGGTGCGGTGCTGTCGCTTGCAGTTTTTGCCATCATGAGAAGACGGGGAGAAGCGCCGAGGGTAAAGTTCGATTCACTGACACTGGCCTGACGCAGGACGCCAAGTCCCCGTCCACCCGCATTGGCAATGGTCTGGGCACTCTGGCGGGCATTTGTGACCGCTTCCGTCATGAGCTGACGGCGATAGACGGACTCATTCTGGAGACCATAGGAAAGGGATTCCACCCGGTTCACACCAGTTGAAAGCACACCGTCAACAACGGTTCCCAAGTCATTAAGATTCTTGACCTTGGCAGACCAAGAGGAATAGAGGCGATAGCCCGTCAGTTTCTGGCGTCCATTTTTTTCATAGGTATAAGTCGGTGCAACGGTGTAGCGCGTCGTTGCCCTATCAGCACTGGAAATCCCCAGGGCCGTAAGTTTGGCTAGGACCTTTGTTGACATTTGAGCGCCGCTGGCGCGGACGGCTTCAACCGTATCTCCCGTAGTTTCATAGGAAAACGTGACCGTTGCCATATCGGGTGCCACCATTTTGCGGGCCGTTCCCGTCACGGCAACCGTATCAAGAGGCTGCTCGGCATGAACCGTGGGAAGGCCAGTACTGAAAACACAGAGAAGAAGTGCGGCAGATGCTAAGAATTTTTTCACTTTGATTCACCTCATTACATTTGATGGCCTTATTATACCATGAGGGAGTGAAAAGAGGGTGAACTCTTTAACCAACGTGGTTGAAACAAAAGGGCAAAATTCCTGAGCATGGATTTTTCCTTTTGAATCTCTTGGGATCTGCCAGCTTTTTCCAAAAAGCAAAAGCCCCCACTAACGATTCCATATCGTTCATAGGGGCGTTTTGACGGATTCAATTCGATTGCCTTGGATCAGGATCTGGAACGGTTTCGTTCATATCGATCCCACGCAGGGCAATCATGACAGCGCTCGCCATGGCATTTTTCCATACGGGCTCGCTGACGTTCAACAACTTCTTGGGCAATGGATTCGAGGGTGATGTGCTTCAATTCTTCCCGACAGGCGCGGTCCATCTCTTCATAAAGCCGGTCAAAGACAAGGGACATCCCGCTTGATATGAAGCAGTCCATATCTTCCGTCCCGCTCCGCCATTTGGTATCGACAAAGGAAATGCCGAGACCATCCGCAATGGTAAGAAGCGTCGCCTTTTCAGTGCCCGATACAGCAGCATAACCGCCGACATGACCTTCCTTGGTTTCAACAAGGCCCAATTTCTTTAATTTTCCCATGATCTTACGGACCCTGACGGGATTCGTACAGATATTGCGTGCCAGTTCATCACTGGAGACCAAAGTGCCCAAATGGGTCAGATAAACCAAGGCATGAACAGCCACAATGAAATCACTTTTCACTCACATGACTCCTTTTATACAAAAAGGAAATGGACACTCCATCCCCTCAGGCAGCCGCTTGGGCCGCTTTTTTAACCAGAACGGAAATACCTTAGAGAACTCCTTTTTCCTTCAGCCAGTCAGCGACAGCTTCTTTCGTCGGCGGGTTGACGAGGAGTTCACTATAGGTCCCCTTGCTGACGAGCATCAGGCTCGGAATGACTTCAATGTGGAACTGACGGGCCAGGGCTTCGTCATCATCGATGTTGACACCTGCAAAATCGACTTTATCATCGATTTCCATGGCAAGCTCACCCAGAGCGGGTTTCAATTTTGCACAGTATTTGCACCAAGGAGCAGAAAATCCTACGACTACAGGTTTCTTGCTCTTTACCACTTCGTTTTCAAAAGTTTCACCAGTAATCATTTTAAATGCCATATTAAACACTCCTTTATGACAAGAGATCCATAAGGACCGATGGAGAATGATTTCTTTGATTACTGTAATTTTATCTACTACAGTTTGGTTTGTCAAGATTGCATTTTTGGGGCATCAGAAAAGAGACTGAAGCCACTTGCCGCAATCAGAGTGAACGCGGCCGCTTCGATGCAGCAGGAAGTCCAGCTTGCCGTTTCCAGTTTTGCCGCTTACCTACATCAAGCAAGCAGAAAGAAAGGAAGAAGCGAAAATAGACAAGCGTCCGTTATTCCCTAAAGCGAAGCCTTCCATTGGATAATAAGGTCAAGAGCCCATTGCTTTAACAAGTACTTGTCTAAAGCAATGGGCTCACATCCTGCATCAAATCCGGTTTCTTGTGCTGGCTCGGCTCACGGTCCTCATCACCGATCAAAAAGTGCATCCACAAAGACTTTCGGATCAAAGGGCCGGAAGTCCATCATACCTTCTCCGATACCAATCCATTTGACGTCAAGGCCCAGTTCTTCCTTGATGGCAACAACGACACCGCCTTTGGCCGTACCGTCGAGTTTTGTCAGGACAACCCCCGTAACATGAGCGGTCTCCAAGAAAATCTTGGCCTGGGTGATGGCGTTCTGCCCAGTCGTTGCATCTAGGACAAGGAGCGTTTCATGGGGTCCATCGGGCACTTCCTTGCGGATGACGCGGTACATCTTGTCAAGTTCTTTCATGAGGTTCGTCTTGTTATGGAGACGGCCTGCCGTATCGACAAAAAGGACATCTATATGGCGGGCCATGGCTGCTTTTACCCCATCATAGACGACGGCAGCCGGGTCTGCCCCGATGTCCCCATGGCTGATGACAGGGACCTGCGCCTTTTCGCCCCAAATCTTAAGCTGCTCCACTGCACCGGCACGGAACGTGTCAGCAGCCGCACACATGACTTTATAGCCCATGAGGCGATAATAGTTGGCAAGCTTTCCAATGGTCGTTGTCTTTCCCACGCCATTTACTCCTACAACAAGGACGATGGTGGGATGGCCCTTGAAATTCATGCGCGGACCTTTGACGGTGAGCATGTCAGCGATGTACTGTTTGATAAAAGGCAGGGCTTCAGCGGGCGACTTGATTTCCCGCGTTGCTGCCGCTTTTCTCAGGGCCTGCATGATCTTTTCCGTCGTCTTGATGCCTACGTCGCCTGCAACGAGGATCATTTCGAGCTCATCCATGAAGTCCTCGTCCAGATCAACACTGATCCCGACCAGGTCTTCCATGCGCTCTGTAAAATTCTTGCGGGTCTTTTCAGGCCCTGACGTAACTCTTCAACAAAACTCATGAAGCGGCCACCTCCGATAGTTTAACGGATAGGACACGGGAGACGCCGGATTCACTCATGGTGACGCCGTGCAGCGTGTCCGCAGCTTCCATCGTGCCTTTACGATGGGTGATGATGATAAATTGGGTCCGTTTTCCATAGTCCCGAAGGAACTCAGCAAAACGATCGATATTGGTTTCGTCAAGAGGCGCGTCGATTTCATCAAGGATGACAAAAGGCGCCGGATGATAGGAAAGAAGAGCAAAAAGCAAGGCAATGACGGTAAGGGCCCGCTCCCCGCCAGAAAAAAGGGATAGGTTCCGCATCTTTTTCCCTGGCGGCTGGGCTTCAATGTCGATGCCCGTTTCGAGAAGGTTTTCTTCATTTTGGATGACAAGACGTGCCTTCCCACCGCCGAAGAGCTTCTCATAGCACTTGCCAAAATACTCGTTGATTTTGTCAAAGGCTTCTCGGAATCGTTTGGTCATATCTGAATTGATTCCACTGATGACAAGTTCAAGCTGCTTTTTCGCAGTCACCATATCATCATACTGTTTGGTGAGGAATTCATACCGTTCCTTTGCCGCTTGGTAATCCTCTTCAGCCGCAAGGTTCACAGGCCCCAGGTCCTCAATCTTTTGAGCAAGGAGAATTTCTTCTTTCTTGAGGGCTCCTTCCCCGATATCAGTCAGGGCTTTTTCCCGGGCTTCCTCCACGGACAGCTTGAAATTATCAGCTAAGATTCCTGCCGTGCTTTCCATTTCAGAGGTTTTTCTTACGCTGTCCATCTCGACTTGATGACGCTTTTCCTTGAGGCCTTCCAGGCGTTCCTGAAGCTTGCGGGCATTTTCAAGAAGGATGTCACGGCCCTCTTCATAGCCCTTTCGCGTCTTTATAAAGGCCTGGGTCTTTTCATCCGTCCCTTCAAGACTCTTGTCAAAGGCCTTGATTTTTTCCTCAAGGGACGCAATGGTCCCTTCTGATTTTTTCAGCATGGCTTCGGTCTTTTCGATTTCAGCCACTTCGTTCAGGCGATCCTTTTCGGCTTTGGCACTGCGCTCGTCGATTTCTGCCATGCGGCTTTCAAGGGACGTGATCTGCGTTTTGAGGGTGTTATAGGAAACGATGACATCCTGATATTTTTGGTTCAACGTCTCAAGGCGAAGCTTGTCCTTTTGGAGGGTTTCTTCCTGGCTGCGGGCTTCTTCCCGCTTCTGTGAATCTGCCTCCTCAAGGGTCTTTACCTGGGGTTCAAGGCTCTTGATTTTTTCAGTTATGGCAAGATAGGCCTTCGCTGCCTCCGTTTTTTCATCGGAAAGAAGGAGAAGACTTTCATTCTTTTCACCCAATTCCTTTTGGGCCTGTTCCACTTGGGCGGACAGGGTTGCCATGGAAACAGCCAGTTTCTGGTAGGTATCGGCACACTGATTGCGGTCAATGACTGCATCCTGTTCCTGATGAAGGACTTCCTGGAGGGCTTGGTTAAGTCCTGCCAACTCTTTTTCCAATTGGGCCCGTTCCTTTTGGTGCGTTTCAAGTTCCTGATGGCGGGAAAGGAAACTCCTGCGATTTTCTTTTTCACCGCCTGCAAGGGACCCACCGGAATAGATGACGTCCCCTTCAAGGGTTACGACGCGAACGCGCATATCGGCCCGTTTAGCCGCATCTAGGGCCTGATCCAGGGTTTCAGCCACAAGAACCTGTCCCAGAAGAAAATCCACGGCCGGCATAAGGTCCGCATCGACCGAAACGAGACTTGAGGCAAGGCCGATGATACCAGGTGCCTTGAGGGCTTCTTTTTCCTTAGGGGAAAGGCTGCGGGGCCGGATGGTATCAAGGGGCAGAAAAGTCGCCCGCCCTCCTTTTTGGCTCTTAAGGTGACGGATGGCCTCCTTGGCCGTTTGGGCATCACGGGTAATGATGTTCTGCAGAGCCCCGCCAAGCGCCGTTTCAATGGCCGTTACATAGCGGCCTTCGACATGGAGCAGCTCGCCCACAACGCCGCAGATTCCGCTGCGCCAGCCTGCTTTTGACTGAAGGATGGTCTTGACCCCGCGGCTGAAGCCATCATGGTCCCGTTCCATATTTTGGATGACCTGGATGCGGGCTTTCTTTTCACTCAGCTGCCTTTCCTTAGCGGCCACGGCCTTTTTGGCTTCTTCCAAACGAGCCGCAAGCTCATCAAGACGGGCTTTGGCAGCCGTGCCCTTTTCCTTGACACGCTCCTGCTGGTTTTTTGCGTCTGTAAGGGCTGTACTGCCGTTTGCCAGGCGTTCTGCCGCACTTTTTACCTCATCTTCAGCAAGGTCCATTTTTTCCTTCATCTGGGCCAGGCGGCGATGGAGCTGTTCTTCTTCCTGATGGGCGGCGTTAAGGTCATTGCGCAGCGTTACAAGTTCCCGCATACGTTCAAAATTTTCGTTTTGGGCATCTTCCCTACGCTTTTCACTTGCTGCCACAAGGCGCGTCAGTTCATCCTTTTCCTTTTCCGTACGGGAAAGGGACGCCTTCACTGCCTGATACTTTGCCTCTTCCTCATCATAGGTGCCCGTGAGGAGGGCCAGGTTTTCCTGATTTGCTTCGATGTCCTTTTCAAGACGCGCCACGACGCCCTGCATCTGCTCGATTTGGATCTTTCCTTGACGCATCCGCTCACGATAAACGCTCGCTTCACTGACGCACTGGCTGCGCGCTTCCTGTTTTTTGCGCACACCTACCTGATAGGCGCCAAAAGAAGCCTCATGAGCCTGGAGCTCCTTATTTTTGGCATCGATTTCAGATTGGAGCTTAGCCGCCTCTTCGTCAAGGCGTCTTTCCTCTTTCCCCCACCCTTCAAGACGCGCTTCAATATCGCCCTTTTCCTTTTCCAGGTGGTCCAGCCTGCGCACAAGCTGCGTTACACGCACCAATTCATAGCGAGCATCCAGTTCCTTATAGGTACGAACCTTTTCCGCTGCCTTTTCAAGGGGCTTCAGCTGGCTGGAAATTTCCGTCTGGATATCGTGGATCCGCAGGAGGTTTCCTGCCGTATCATCGAGCTTTCGCAGGGCCTCTTTTTTACGGAGACGATATTTGGCAATGCCTGCCGTTTCCTCAAAAATGGTACGCCGGTCTTCGGGACGGCTGTTTAGGATCTCATCAATCTTGTTCTGGCCGATGATGGAAAGCGACCCGCGCCCCAACCCCGTATCGGCAAGGAGATTTACAATATCCTTTAACCGACAGTTCTTGCCGTTGATGGCATATTCACTTTCACCGCTGCGGTATACGCGGCGGCGGATACTGACTTCATCAAAGTCCACCGGAAGATCATGATCACGATTGTCAAAAACAAGGGTCACATCGGCCATGCCCAAGGGCCGGCGGGCACTGCTGCCGGCAAAGATGACATCTTCCATCTTGGTCCCGCGCAGGTACTTGATGCTCTGTTCACCCATGACCCAGCGGATGGCATCGGAAATATTGCTCTTGCCGCTGCCATTTGGCCCAACAATGGCCGTGATCCCATTTTCGAAATTGACATTGACCTTATCGGCAAAGGACTTGAAGCCATGGGCTTCAAATGACTTTAATCGCACGTAGGTCCATCCTTCTTAATTTGATTTGACATCTGCCAAAGCGACTTCATCTGTACCGTCGATTTCCTTGATTGTGACGTTCACCGTTTCATGGGTGCTCGTCGGGACATTCTTTCCAACATAGTCCGCCCTGATTGGCAGTTCCTTATGTCCCCGATCGACCATAACCGCCAGTTGGATGGCTTTAGGGCGCCCCATATCGATGAGTGCATCAAGAGCGCAGCGAATGGTCCGGCCAGTAAAAAGAACATCGTCAATGAGAACAACGGTCCGACCGTTAAGGTCAAAATGGATATCTGTTTCTTCCATGACAGGATTATACCCCAAGGTAGACAGGTCATCCCGGTACATCGTAATATCCAGGGAGCCAACAGGAACCTTGACGCCCTCGATTTCCTCAATGGTCTTTGCAACGCGTCTGGCAAGCGGTACACCGCGGGTCGTAATGCCTACAAGGGCTACGTGCTCCACACCTTTGTTGCGTTCCACAATTTCGTGGGAAATCCGCACAAGGGCGCGGCGCATTGCATCTTCATCCATTATCGTTTTCTTTTTCACTGAAATGCTCATGATGGATTCTCCTTAATGAAATTGGCCATGGCGCAGACGCGTCAGGATCGTTTCCATATCGCCGGGAAGGGGTGCCGTAAAGGACATGATCTTTCCCGTCCGGGGATGACGGAACGTCAATGTCTCAGAATGAAGGGCCTGTCCGTCAATGGAAAAACAGGTCTTTTGCGGTTGATATTTGGGATCTCCCACCAGGGGATGTCCCAGATAAGTCATATGGACGCGGATTTGATGCGTCCTTCCAGTCTGGAGGCGGCAGCGCACGACCGTAAAGCGGCCGTAACGTTCAAGGACCTCATAATCGGTCACGGCAAGGCGGCCGCCGGAAGGCACAACAGCCATACGCATGCGGTCCTTGGGGTCTCGGTCGATGAGGGTCTCAATATGGCCCCGGTCGTCCTTGATATTGCCCCGCACAACAGCAATGTATGTACGTTTGGCTTCCTTGTCCTTGATCTGTTGGGAAAGCGACAGATGAGCCCTATCGTTTTTTGCACAGACCATGACGCCGCTAGTATCCTTATCGAGGCGATGCACAATGCCGGGCCGGACAACGCCGTTGATTCCTGATAAATCCTTGCAGTGATATAAAAGGGCGTTTACAAGGGTCCCTGTATAGTTTCCCGCCGCGGGATGGACAACCATGCCCCGCGGCTTATTGACGACAATCACATCCTCATCTTCGTAGAGGATAGCTAAAGGAATGGGCTCAGGTTCTGCCTCAAGGCTCACAGCAGGCGGAATGACAACCGTAAAGACATCCCCCAACTTGACCTTATAACTTGCCTTGACCGGCTTTCCTTCTTGGTGACAAGTCCTTTTTCCATATCGTGCTGCAGGCTTGAACGCGAAAGATCCAGGACGTCAGCAAGATAGCAGTCCGCGCGAAGCCCTTGATCCTTTTCTGCAGCGGGCTCAGTTACTTTTGTGGTTCCGTCTTCCGGCATTCGTCCATGACAATATTCCATACAATCAGCCCCACTCCTACACAAATAAAGATATCGGCCACATTGAAGATGGGCCAAAAATAAAAGTCAAAAAAGTCAATGACAAAGCCCGTTTCGATGCGGTCGATGAGGTTTCCCACGGCCCCGCCCAGGAAAAAGGCTGCACCCAATTGGACGACAATCGCTTCTTCTTTGATCCTGCGCCAGAAATAAATCAGGACGGCAATGACGGCAACCGTCATCAAGATGAAAAACAGCCGCTGGTGCTCCAGCATTCCAAAAGCAGCACCGGGGTTAAGAATATAAGTCAGGCTCATGACCCCTGGCACGACGGGAATGCTCTCTCCCTCTGCCAGATGGGATTGAACCAGGATTTTCGTCACGCGGTCCAGGATAATGACGGCTAAACTGATGAGAACAAGAGGCATAACGCTTCGGACTCCTTCGAACGTGAATGAATTGATATAAAAAAGAAAGAGCCCTACAATGCCGTTTCCGTCCCTTGTTTTGAACCTGCATGAGCAGGTGGGTGCCCTCCCTGTCACTGCTGATGTCCCCTCAGGGGGGCATACCATGAGCGGCCGGAGTTTTCGGGCTCCCTTATAAAGAGTGTTGGCTCAAAACCTATAGGACTTTTTCGTACATCGGAGGGTTGCTCTTTACCTGTATTATAGCAAGAAATGGGGATGGGTGCAAGGTTTGAGGGAGAATCAGCCAGTTCAAAAAGCGGACTGATTGGCAAAATGAACGATTCCCCGCTGCGCAAAAACAGAAGGAACAAGAAAATGCATGACGGCTTCCCGCATGGGGCTTATTTTGCTGCCCTCTTGACTTTTCGCCTTACGTGCCCGCTTGCTGGCTCGCACCTTCGCAGCTCAACTTTCCGACTTTTTACCCTTACCTTTGAGACTTCCCCGTCATACAAAAACGAGCCAAGGATTTCTCCTCAGCTCGCAGTCAATGGGGTTATTCTTCTTTTTCCTTCTTTACGACCGTGCTCCTGATATGCAGTTCGCGCATCTGTTTTTCGTCGACGATGTTCGGAGCTTGGCTCATGACGTCCACAGCACTCTGCGTCTTCGGGAAAGCAATGACATCACGGATGGACGGACGTTTCGCCATGAGCATGATGAGACGGTCAAGGCCAAAGGCAAGGCCGCCATGAGGAGGCGCGCCAAATTCGAAGGCATTCAGGAGGAAGCCAAATTTTTCCTGAGCCTGTTCATCTGTAAGCCCAATGGCTTCAAAGACCTTGTTCTGAACAGTGCGGTCATGGATACGAATGGAACCGCCGCCAATTTCTACGCCGTTAAGGACCATGTCATAGGCTTTGGCATAGACATGACCTGGATCGGTGAGAAGCTTATCCACATCTTCATCGCAGGGAGACGTAAACGGATGGTGCATAGCGACATAACGGTGTTCTTCTTCGCTGTATTCGAACATAGGGAATTTCACAACCCACGTAAAGGCAAGCTTATCGGGATCGATGAGGTTCAGGCGTTTGCCCATTTCAAGACGAAGGGCCCCCAACGCGGCTGCCACGACAAGGGGATTCTTATCAGCCACAAAGAGCAGGACGTCGCCTTTTTCAGCTTTGCCCGTTTCCAGGATGCGCTTCATTTCTTCTTCGCTGAAGAATTTGGCAATCGGGCTCTTGATGGAACCGTCTTCGTTGACAATAATCCAAGCAAGGCCCTTGGCACCATAGATACCGACAAAGTCTACAAGGCCGTCGAGTTCACGGCGCGGGATGGCGCTGTAGCCCTTGACGTTGATGGCTTTGACAAGACCGCCTTTTTCGATGATGTCCTTAAAGACCTTGAACTGGGTCCCTTCAAGGGCTTGGTTCATGTTGACAAGCTTCATGCCAAAGCGCAGGTCCGGCTTATCCGAACCGTACTGATCCATGGCATCATCCCAGGTCATGCGGCCGAAAGGAACCTGCAGTTCCTTTCCAAGAGCATTTTAAAGACATAGGCAATGAGGTTTTCTGTCAGCGTCATAATGTCGTCTTCGTCGATGAAGGACATTTCCATATCAAGCTGGGTAAATTCAGGCTGACGGTCGGCGCGCAGGTCTTCATCACGGAAGCAGCGGGCAATCTGGAAGTATTTTTCCATGCCGGCTACCATGAGAATCTGCTTAAACAGCTGCGGAGACTGCGGCAGGGCATAGAACTTGCCAGGGTTGACACGGCTCGGGACAAGATAGTCACGGGCGCCTTCCGGAGTGCTCTTGCAGAGCATCGGCGTTTCGATTTCAAGGAAGCCCTGGTTATCCATGAAGTCACGGACGAGCTTCGTCACTTTATGACGGAGGATGAGGTTGCGCTGCATTTCTGGTCTGCGCAGGTCAAGATAACGATAGCGCAGTCTTACATTTTCATCGACGTCCACACCGTCCTGGATATAGAAAGGAGGCGTCTTGGCCGGGTTCAGGATATTGAGGCCTTCGACTACGACTTCCACTTCACCGGTCGGAAGGTTCGGGTTTACCGTTTCTTCCGTACGGTTGCGGACCATACCTTTGACTTGCAGGACAAATTCACTGCGGACCGTTTCCGCCTTATGGAAATCCTTGTCATCATGGGCCGGGTCAATAACGACCTGGACCAGACCGGACCGGTCACGTAGATCAATGAAGATAATTCCACCATGGTCACGCCGTTTGCTGACCCAACCGCACAAGGTAACTTCCTTGCCGGCGTCTTGTTTTCTAAGCTCACCACAGTGGTGACTGCGTTCAAAACTCATGTTGTTTTACACCTCTGCCTTTTTCATATAGGATACAATCTCGGATCGTTTGATTTCTTCCTGGCTGCTGTCAGCCATGTTACGGACCGTCACGGCACCGCGGCTGCGTTCTTCTTCCCCGAAGATGAGGGCAAAGCGGGCACCCGTGCGGTCAGCCTGTTTCATCTGGGCTTTCATGCTGCGTCCAATCTGGTTCATGTCGCAGGAATAACCGGCTTCACGCAGGGTCATGACGGCTTTGAACGCGTCTGCCGTGCCGCCTTCATCAGGCACAACAGCAAAGACATCGATGGCTTCTTTTTCGGACTTGAGGAGTCCCTGCTTTTCGAGAGCCAGGATGATGCGTTCAAGGCCCATAGCAAAGCCAACGCCCGGTGTGGAAGGTCCGCCCAGTTCCTCAACAAGGCCATCGTAACGGCCGCCGCCGCCAACGGCGCTCTGCGCCCCAAGCGGGGAATACTGGACTTCGTAAGCCGTCTTCGTATAGTAGTCAAGGCCACGGACGAGGGTGCTGTCGACTTCGTAGTCCACGCCTGCTTCATCAAGAAGTTTCTTGACCATTTCAAAATGATCATGACACTCTTCGCACAGGGAATCCGTGATTTTTGGAGCCCCAGCCATGAAGGGTTTATCATGGTCGACCTTGCAGTCAAGGATACGCAAGGGGCTGCGGTCAAAGCGGCTCTGGCAATCCTCGCACAGTTCCTTCAGATGCGGACGGAAATAGTCCTGCAGGAGGGTGCGGTGCTGCGGGCGGCATTTCGGGCAGCCGACGGAATTGATCTTGAGTTTAAGGTCCTTGAGGCCAAGCCGTTTGAGGACCGTAATAGCAAGCAGGATGGTTTCCGCATCCACCACCGGGGACGGGGAGCCCATCGCTTCGACGCCAAACTGATGGAACTGTCTCATGCGGCCAGCCTGGGGACGGTCGTACCGGAACATGGGTCCGATATAGAAGACCTTCAGCGGCATAGGTTCAGCATAGAGTTTATTTTCGACGAAGGAACGTACGACAGCAGCCGTATTTTCGGGACGAAGCGTAATGCTTCTGCCACTGCGGTCGTTGAACGTATACATTTCCTTATCAACAACGTCCGTACCGTCACCGATGCCTCTTTGGAAGAGTTCCGTATGCTCGAAGATTGGCGTGCGGATTTCCTGATAGTTGAATTCGCGGCAAACGTCGCGCAAGACGGATTCGACATACCGCCAGCCATTGACCGCGCCGGGCAGGATGTCCTTGGTACCACGGGGTGCCGTTGTTAACATAATAATCCCCTCCGTTTCCTTCAATAAAAAACTTCATGTAAACCACTTTAGTTTACCACAAGATACTGGATGATTTCAATATAAAGCGGCCTAAATTGCCTTTTCCTCCTCTTTGGGAAGAGGCTCACCCCAGTGCCAGAAATAGCCATAAAGGATCTTGATGATGGCCAGTACTGGCACAGCAAAGATCAAGCCAATGACACCGGCCAGTTTCCCTCCGATGATGACGGATAGGATAATGAGGACCGGATGCAGGGTAATGGCTTTTCCCACAAGGGTGGGCATGATGACCTGAGAGTCGACCTGATAGTAGACAAGGTAAAAAATGAGGACCTGGAGCGCCAAGGCGGGCCGCTGCAAGAGAGCGACAAAAACAGCGACAAGGGTCCCCACAACAGAACCAACAAGGGGAATGAGCTCTGTCAGCATGGCAAGAAGACCAAGGACCAAGGTATACTGCACGCCAAGGACATAATTGCCAACGGTCAGGCAGCCTGCAGCCACAAGACAAAGCTTCAGCATATTGTCCACATAGGTGCAGAGCATGCTGCCAATGTCTTCGAGAACCTTTTCGGCAAGTGCCTGCCGGTCATAGGGAAAGACTTTGACAGCCATGGCCTTTAGGGTCCGCCAATCCTTCAGGAAATAAAAAGTCAAGAAAGGAACAAGGACCATACTCGCCATGGAACGGGCCACGCGAAAAGTCGATGAAATGAGGTCCTGGAAAAGGGCCATGACGTTACGGCCCGCCGTCGTCAGGGCTTCATTGATGAGGGCCTGCACATTGGCAGGAAGCGCGGCACGGGCCTCCGGGCCAAAAAACCAGTTCATGGTCGCTGACACCTGGGCAGCAAAACCCGGCAGGGCCTTGGTGAGGGTATTGACCTGTGTCACCAAAGGGACCATGAGAATCTGGAGGGCAGCGCTCATAAACAGAAGAAAGATGACAAATGACAGGAGGACGGCCACCGCACTCGGCATGCGGCGGTCCCGTCCCCACGTAATCTTTTCAAGCGTCCGGACAATGGGATAAAGCAAATAAGAAAAAGCAATGGAAATCAGGACGGGAAGCAGAAAATCGGCGACAAGGCAAAAAGCCGTAAAAGCAAGAAGTGCAAAAGCCGACTTTACAAGCATTCCCCGGGGTTTTTGTGTCATCATAGGGGCCGCCTCTTACTGCAGAAACGGATTTCTCCGTCTTTCCCAGCCCACGGTCGTATCCGGTCCATGACCGGGAAACAGCCGATAGTCATCGGGAAGGGTCAAGAGTTTTGTCTTGATGGAAGTGAGGATATCATCATAGGAACCGCCGGGAAGATCTGTACGGCCGATGGATTCAAGAAAAATCGTATCCCCGACAAACACAACGCCGTCGCCAATGATGCACACACCGCCGAGCGTATGGCCCGGGGTTGCGGCAATGGTAAAGGTCAGACCGGCTTCTGTAACAGTCATGCCGTCTTCAAAATAGACGTCCGGCGGATCAAAAGTCTTATCCCGGTCTGTCGAATACGACAGGCTGCTGTTCCAAACGCGAAGCATAGGCGCGTCTTCTCGGCTCATATAGACCTTGGCCCCGGTCAGCTTCTTGACTTCGTCCAAAGCTGAAATATGGTCACCATGACCGTGGGTGATAAAGATGGCCGTAATTTTTTTGATTCCGGCTTTTTTAACAGCCTCCATAATCTTGAGCGCTTCATCACCGGGATCGATGATGATGCCCTCCCCTGTCTCCTCATTTTTGATGAGGTAACAGTTTTCCTGAATGGGGCCTACAACGATGCGATAGAGTTTCATAGATGGGTTTCTCCTAAAATGTTTTGCGGCTGTCGATGAGGATCGTCACCGGGCCGTCATTGATCAGGGACACTTCCATATGAGCCTGGAACTGTCCCGTTTCGGTCTTGATGCCCTTTTCCCGAAAAAGGACCACTGCCCTTTCATAAAGCCGTTTCGCCTCATCAGGCGGGGCCGACTGGGTAAAGGAAGGCCGTTTGCCATGGCGCGCGTCCCCCAAGAGGGTGAACTGGCTGACGACAAGGAGCTCGCCTTGGGTATCCACAAGGGAACGGTTCATGCGGCCTTCTTCATCATCAAAGACACGGAGACCGGCAACCTTCTCCACAATGTAGTGAAGGTCTTTATCCGTGTCCCCTCTTTCAACGCCCAAAAGGACAAGAAAACCCTTTTGGATCTGGCCGATGGATTCTTGATTGACACTGACACTGGCGCTTGATACGCGCTGGACGACTGCTCTCATAATGCTCCTTTACAGACCACTGGTCTTGCGTTCGACTTTATAGACGCCTTTGATGCGGCGCATACGGCCAATGATGTAGTTTAGCTGTTCAAGGCTTGTAATGTCAAGTCCCAGGTCCACATAAGCCGTTTTATCTGGATTCGTATGGGCATTGAGGGAATTGATATTGACCTTTGTCTCACTGGCTACAGTCATGATGTTGGCCATGACACCCGTCTGATCGATACAGCTCATGCGCAGGACAACCTTGTAGGCTTCATCCGTGTCGATGTTCCACGACACTTCAATCATACGGTCCGATTCCTCTTTATTGGCAAGGACATTGGGGCAGTCGACGCGATGGACAGATACCCCATGGCCGCGGGTAACATAGCCTACGATAGGGTCGCCTGGAATGGGGTTGCAGCAGCGGGCAAGCTTCACCATGATATCATCTTCACCCTTGACGAGGATGCCATGACTTCCTTTATGGGGTTTGGATACCCGCGGTTTAAGTTCCTTAAGAAGCTGGGACAGATTCTTGGTCTGATTCTTTTTCTGGGCATTTTTGTAAAGCTCAATGAGCTTTACCATGACCGTGCTCACAAGGACGCCGCCATAGCCGATGGCAGCCAGCAGATTTTCCTCACTGCCGTCAAAGTGGGAACGTGTGGCCACTTCCTTGAGGTTTTCGCTCGTCAGGAGCTTTGCCGTATCATAGCCCAGGCGCCGGCATTCATGTTCAAGCATATCCCGTCCATTGACAATATTTTCTTCCCGCCGTTCCTTCTTGAAAAACTGACGGATCTTATTTTTGGTCTGACTTGACCCAACGATGTTGATCCAGTCGCGGCTCGGTCCAGGACTCGTCTTGGACGTGATGATTTCCACGATATCGCCGTTTTTGAGCTTATAGTCGAGAGGAACGATCTTACCATTGATCTTGGCACCGACGCAGCGATTGCCTACGCCCGTATGGATGCGATAGGCAAAATCAATGGGAACGCTGCCAAAAGGCAGGTCAATGACGTCACCTTGGGGCGTAAAGACAAAGACTTCATCAGAAAAAACGTCCATCTTGACCGTATCAACAAATTCGTGGGGATCGCGCATGTCACGGTGCCAATCAAGGAGCTGCCGCAGCCAGGCCATCTTTTCATCGGCCGACTTGTCCGATGAGCTCGGCATATTGGACCCGCCGGACTCCTTATAACGCCAATGGGCGGCAACACCATATTCGGAAATGCGGTGCATTTCAAAGGTGCGGATCTGGATTTCAAGCGGCTGCCCGCTCGAGGAAACGACGGTCGTATGAAGGGACTGATAGCCATTTGATTTGGGGACCGCAATATAATCCTTGAAACGACCCGGAATCGGGCGCCACTTTCCGTGGACAATCCCCAGGACGCCGTAGCAGTCCTTTACGCTGTCAACCAGGACACGGACTGCCAAAAGGTCATAGATTTCATTGATGCTTTTGTTGTCTTTCTGCATCTTCTTGTAGATGCTGTAAAAGCTCTTGGGACGGCCCTGGATTTCACATTTGATCCCACTATCACTGCACAGATGGCTCAATTCGTCCATGGCTTCCTGGACCATGGCTTCCCGTTCGTGCCGTTTGACCTTGACCTGCTCCACAAGCTCATAGTAATGCTGCGGCTCCATGTAGCGGAAAGACAGATCTTCCAGTTCCCATTTGATGGCATAGATTCCTAGGCGATGCGCCAAGGGCGCATAGATTTCAAGGGTCTCGCTGGAAATCCGTTTTTGTTTATTGGGCGGCATGTATTTCATGGTCCGCATATTATGCAGACGGTCCGCAAGCTTGATCAGGACCACGCGGATATCCTTTGCCATGGCAAGGAACATCTTCCGATAGTTCTCGACTTGCTGCTCCTCGCGGGAAATATATTCAATCTTGCCGAGTTTGGTGACGCCATCGACGAGTCCTGCCACTTCAAGGCCAAAAATATCGGTCAGCTGGTCGAGGGTCACATCCGTATCTTCCACCACATCATGGAGGAAGGCGGCAGCAAGGGTTGTATCATCCATATGAAGCTGGGCCAGGATGCTTGCTACCCCCAGCGGATGGATGATGTAGGGTTCACCGCTGGCCCGTTTCTGGCTGGCATGCTGCTCCGCCGCAAAATTATAGGCCTCCCGGACGAACTCCACTTGGCGAGGGGTCAGATATTTCCCGATTCTCACATAAAATTCCTCTGCACTGATTGGTGTTGCATCTAACTGTTCCATCTTCTCACCCCCTCTAATTATTCCATAAGGCTGCAATTGCCGCGGCCTTCATCTGCCAAGCGGCGGTCAGGCGTTTTTCCTTACGGTCCCGCTCAGCACAAAATTCCTGATAGGCAGGGTTTTCCGCCATGTCAATAGGCTGTACCTGCCGCGGCACAATGGTGCCATCCTTTTCCAGAAAAAAGTGCAGATCAAAAAAGAGCTTCAAGACACGTTCCGTAATGCGGTACCCTTCCCGTGTCGATCCCAAAAGGTCCTGTTTCGTGGCATAAGGACGCGAGTTAAGGACGCTCCGAATATGGGCATAGCAGTGGCGTAAGCCCATCACATCCGGATAGGAAGCAAGAAGTGCCTGCCGGGCAGCCACCATCTCGTCGCGATGATACAAGAGATGGAGCACACCCGCTCCTTTCAGGGGAAAATGAGCCTCATCCATAAGGGCAAAGGCACCGGCATCATAGAAAATAACCGTTTTGACCCCGCTGGGAAGGGGCGCCCCGTAAGGAAGGACATCGACCCCGGGAGGAAAGGACAGTTCTGTTTCACTTTCCTGCTTATATAGTACTGTTTTTTCTTCTTTTTGTAAAATAGTATTTAAAATAGCTTCCTTGCTCAGGTTGCTGTGACGCCAATCAACGATGGTCTGTGCCGTATCGACAGCCTTGACCTCGAGGTCCACCGTGGTTACGCCGCGGAAGGTGTTGAGGCGGGGCACAAAGGCCACGGCTGCCTCTTCTCCCTCGTAGAAGTAATGGCTCCGCGGGCCTTCCTGCCACAAAAGTCCCTTATAGCCATAGCCGCCGCTTGAAAGGTCCAGCCGCAAATGACTGCCGTCCTTTCCCATAGTGCGCACGCCCGTGATGACGGCCCTTTCAAATCCCAAGATCGGAGCCGGATTGTTCTGGCCAAAGGGTTGGAGCCGTTCAAGTTCGTGGACAATTTTTTCCGTCACAGCCTCCCCTTCGGGAATGAAATAATCCGGTTCCACTTCCGGTTCATAAATTTCGCCATGGAGGGCCGTTTTCACGGTCTCTGTAAAAAGATGCCGCAATTCGTCCACCTTATCTGCTTCCATGGTCAGGCCCGCTGCCTGGGCATGGCCGCCAAACTGGATCAGGGCGAGGCGGCAGGCTTCCAGGGCATGATAAAGATGGACCGGAGGAATACTGCGGCATGACCCCTTGGCAATGCCGTCCTTGATGGACATCAGGATTGTCGGTTCATGGTATTTTTGGACGCCACAATACCAATGACACCAGGATGCCAGCCTTCTTTGGCAAGGACAATGCCCCAGGTCGGGACCTTGCCCGACGCGGTCAGCATGGCCTCTGCCTCTTCAAAGATGCGCTGACTGATTTCCTGGCGCTTGGCGTTGAGGTCATTGAGTTCACGGGAAAGGGTCTTGGCTTCCTCGCTGTCACTTGTTATCAGCAGCTTTACGGCAAGCATGGCGTCATCCAGGCGTCCAGCGGCATTGATGCGAGGTCCAATGCCAAACCCAATGGTGTCACTCGTAATGGGGGAACCTTCCCGCGTCGCCGACTGGATCAAGGCGCGCAGTCCCACAAGAGACGTATTGGCGATTTTCTTGAGTCCCCTTCGAACAATCTCCCGGTTTTCCCCTACAAGGGGCACCACATCCGCTACCGTTGCCACGGCAGCAAGTTCGATCAAATCTGTCCAAAGCGCACTTTCGGGATGAAAATGCTGCCACAGGGCCTGACAGAGCTTAAAAGCCACCCCACAGCCGCAGATGCCCTTTTCTGGGTATGAATCACCAGGCTGATTGGGATTTACGACCGTGTAGGCCGGCGGAAGCTCCTGCGGAGCCAGGTGGTGGTCCGTTATGATGACGTCAAGACCGGTGGGGGCCTTCTTGATCACATCCGCTCCGCTGATTCCCGTGTCGACAGTAATAACAAGGGTCGATCCACCAGCGTAGATCTTTTCAAGGGCCTCTAGGTTGAGTCCGTACCCTTCTGTATCGCGTCGAGGAATATAAACGGCAGCCTTGGCGCCCAAATTTTTTGTTAAAAAGAGAAAGAGCAAGGAGCTGGCAGAAGTCCCGTCTACGTCATAGTCCCCGTAGATCGTTATCTTCTCCTCCTTGCTGAGGGCTTCACAGATCCTCGTGACGGCCCGCTCCATATGGAGCAGTCCATAGGGGTCATGAAAAGGTTCGGGGCTGCCGTCAAGAAAGGTCCGGATGGCTTCAGGGTCCGTCAGGTTCCTTCGCTTGAGGATCCCCATAAGAACAGGAGAAAGGCCCAAGGCCTTTCCCGTTTCCAAAAGGTCAGGGTCAAGGGGCCCTGCCTTGTGACTGATTTTACTGCAGATCATGAACGAAATTCCTACTTTCCTGGGTCAAATGGTTTGATGATGGGATCATCATCCGTTTGGGGCGCGTCAGAGGCCTTAGGTCTTGCTTTAAAATGGGGAACCGTCCCCATCTTGCGCCGATTCTCGGCATTTTCCTCTTCAAGGGCCTTGATCTGCCCTTTGAGGCGGCGTTCCTTCATGAAGTGACCGGCCTTTACTTTAAGGGCAATGAGACCTGACAGGACAAGGCCAATGAGAAGGGAGCCAATGATAATCAAGGCAAGACTCATGGAAAAATGCCAGAAGAGGAAGGAAACTTCCACGCTCACGGCATTTTGAACAGCAAAGATGGCTACACACAGGGAAAGGATTCCCATGATAATCATATAAAACATGGTACTGCCTCCTCTCAACTCATCATAGTGAATAAAATATTATATCATGGATTGGTCCGCAATTTTGCAGGAAAATCCCAAAAAATGGCATCTATTTGCGATAACCCGTCTCCCTGTCGACAACATTTTCGAGGGGTTCCCCCTTGATGAAATGCGCAAGGTTGCGGCAGCTTATGGCAATGATTGCGTCCCACGTCGATTGGGCATGGTATCCGCCGCTTACGTGCGGCGTCACAAGAAGGTTCGGTGCTTCCCACAAGGGATCTGATTCAGGAAGCGGTTCAGGCGTTGCCACATCAATAGCAGCGCCGGCAAGATGTCCGCTTTGGAGGGCTTTCTTAAGCGCGTCCTGGTCGACGGCATTGCCGCGGCCGATGTTGACAAAAAGAGCCCCTTCCTTCATTTCAAGGAAACGGGTTTCCGTATACAATCCCTGCGTAGCCGGCGTGTCAGGAAGACAGGAGACGACCACATCAGCCCGGGAAAGGATATCCCCCAGCAAAGCAAAAGTTCCCATTTCATCCGCTTCTGGGACAAGGTCGGACGAGCGCCGTCTGACACCAATGACGTGAGCTCCCATGGCTTTTGCAATGCGGCCGAAATGGCGGCCAATATCGCCAAAACCAATGACAGCGACCGTAGATCCGCAAAGCGTATTCACCGGACCGGCGTCTTCCCAGCGATGCGCCTTACCCTGATCATAATAAGTCGGAAGGCGCTTCATGAGAAAAAGGACCGTTGCCAGGATATGTTCACTGATGGCAATCCCATAGGCCCCTGTAGCATTGGTAAGAGCCACACCGTCTGGCAGGATTCCAGGCTCGCAGTAGGTATTGGCTCCTGCTGAATTCAGCTGCAGGAACCGCAGCTTGGTCAAGGTCTTGACCTTCTGGGGCGCAATATTTCCAATGATGACATCTGCCTCCTTGAGCGCAGTCTCGTCCTTTCCAAACGTAAATTCAGCGCTTGGAGCGGCCTTTTTAAGGGCCATTTTATGTGCATCTGTTACAGGCATAACAACAGAAACCTTCACAATATGAACCTCCTTTGACGTCTTTTCAGACTCTTTGTTACACCTTTATTGTAGCGAAAAAAAGGGGTTTGAGCAATGGGAATTGGCTGATTGTCAGCCATTCATCCAGACTCGTCAGGATGATGAAACAAGACCTAAAGCATGCTGCTGGATTTTCTTAGTTGAAAAGGCCCTGCATTAAAGAAGCCTTTGGATCATCCTGAAGCAGTATGGTTATCCTGTCAAAGGCCTTCGCGCCGTCAGGGAAAAAGGCCAAACCGCCATTTCTAAACACAAAAAGGAACTTCAGCCCTTTTCCGGATCAAGGGACTGAAGCTCCTTTTTCTCTATGAAACTATCGTTTAGGATTTCTTACCGCTGCCCCCGCATTGGGACTTCTTTATCCCGCATATTCGTCAAAAGGGCGTAAAGGATATCGGCTTCTTCCCGTACCAGGGTGATTCCTTTGCCCATCTTCTGGTGGTCCTCACTCCACAGGCGGATATCAAGCTTGCTGCGGCCGCCATTATAGGAAACAAGATTGAGTTCTTTTGTCCACCCTCGGGGCGTCGTCGAAAGAACGCCGATATGACGCTTGATAGCAAAGGAAAAATCGCTGTCGGAACCGTTTGGTTTCTGTTGCATGATGCATACTCCTTTTTGTCGATTTCTAGTGCTGGATCCAGATCTTGCTGCAGCGTTGTAGGCCTGCTCTTATTATAAAAAAAAAAAAGAAAAAACATGTTTCCCGATTATCGTGTGAAAACCGCCTTTCAGCACGGGAAAGGGGTCATTGATAAAAAAGTCCCTTTTAAGAATAATAAGCGTTTGAAGAAAAACATCATCTACAGACTTTTCCGCAACACGGCGGACCCAAAGGGAGCATCCAAACAGTCCTTCAAAAAGGGAGCGCCGAGGCGTAAGAAGTCCCCATGAGAAAGGAATCCTTGTGCAAATCAAAAAAGCCTCCATGGCTTCCTTAAAAGCAAGGAAGCCATGGAGGCACGCGGCTGCAAGAAATCGGAAGGGTTCCTGCATTACGTTACAGTTAGTGATCCTTCTGCCAAATCAGGTAGGCTCCCGCACATCCGCACAGGAAGTTTGGCACGGCCGCCGCGATAAAAGGCGGAATCACGCCGCCCTGACCAAGACCGGTCATAAAAGTCATGATGGAGTAGTAAATAAAGATGATGACCACAGAAAAGCCAAGGCCCATACTGGTTCCTGCCCGCTGACTCTGAACACCAAGCGGCACGCCGATGAGAGCAAAGAAGAAGCTGGCAAGGGGCACGGTAAAGCGGCTGTAGATTTCCATGACGTATTTGCTCGTTGGCTGGTACTGCCGCTCCAAGATACCAATGTACATCTTCAATTCACCGATGGTCATTTCATCAGGGTCTTTCTGATCAAGGGTGATGGTCTTTGGCGTTTCCGTAATGGGAAGGACCTGCTTATCAAAGGTCATGGTCCGCGTGAGCCCTTCCTCGTTTGTGATTTCCGTGATGGTTCCCTTTTCCATGATCCACGTCCCATTCTGCCATTTGGCTTCAGGCGTGCGCTGGATGCGGACGACGCGGCCCTTATCCCAATCCTCGATGGTGATGTCCTTCATGACGCCAGCTTTTTCATCAAAGGTCCGAGCATAAGTAAGACGCGTCAGCTGGCCCTTGGAAATATTTTTCAACAGGATATGGTCCTGGGTACGGGGTTTCGTGTTGTTTTTGATTTCCTGCTGGATGATGCGTTCATACTCGGCTTTCGCCGGCGGCACAACTTTTTCAGCCCAGACCACGGAAAAAAGGCTGACGACGAATCCAGCGGCAAGGATTGGCATGGCAATACGGCGGAAGCTCATTCCCCCACTGCGCATAGCCGTAATTTCGCTGTTTCCAGACAGCTGTCCCATGGTTAAAAGCGAGGCGAGCAGCATACTCATGGGGAAAGTGTAGTTGATGACTTCCGGCATGAGGCACAGGAACAGACGAAAAAGCGATGAATAGGACGCCCCATACTGCGTAATGTACTGGGTTACGCGGAAAAGAAAGGAGCTTACCACAAAGATGGTTGAAAAGGCAGCTACCCCGAAAGCAAAGGGCTGCAGCATCTGTTTTAAAATATATTTATCAAGTATCCTCATGGTACGCCTCACATCTTAAAGTCTTTTCCAAGGTAGTACTTCCGGGCAATCGGGTCGGCAGCGACCTTCTCACTGGGGCCTTCGACCATGATCTTGCCTTCGTTCAGGATGTAGGCCTTGTCAACGATGCTGAGCGTTTCCCGCACGTTATGATCCGTAATGAGGACGCCAATGCCGCGTTTGGCCAGATGTTTGACAAGGACCTGGATATCGGCCACGGCAATGGGGTCAATGCCTGCAAAAGGTTCATCAAGAAGGATGAAGGCCGGTTCCGTTGCAAGGGCACGGGCAATCTCCACACGACGGCGCTCACCGCCGGAAAGGGCCGTTCCCAGACTCTTACGGATATGCCCAATATGGAACTCTTCAATAAGGGCCTCCATTTTTTCTTGGCGTTTCTTTCCATCCGGCTCCACGTCCTCAAGGATGGCAAGGAGATTTTCTTCCACCGTCAATTTTCGAAAGATGGACGCTTCCTGCGGCAAATATCCAATCCCCGCGAGCGCCCGTTTATACATGGGCAGGTGCGTCACCTCAAGCTCATCCAAATGGACCGTGCCCCGATCTGGATGTTCCAGACCGACGATCATATAAAAGGTTGTTGTCTTGCCGGCGCCATTTTTACCGAGCAGGCCAACAATGCTCCCCTGGGCCACTTCGAGGCTGACATGGTCAACAACGATGCGTCCCCCATATTCCTTTACCAGATCATTTGCACGAATTTTCACAGGTTCTTTCTCCTTTAAGCAAGCTCCGTATCAACAGAACCGATGGTTACAGGCTCACCGGGCCAGTTGTAAAATTTATAGACCGAATCGGGCACACCTTCGCGCCCTGCAATCTGGAAGGTCGGGACTTCCTCACGGGGAGCCTCTTCCTTCTTGCGCGGAATAATGACCATGCGCACATCACCATCGCCTTGGGCAATCTTGCCGCCGGCACCGCGGATCGTAAGCGTATCGCCGCTGACCGTATTGCCTTCCTGTGTCGCTGTCGCGTGGCCGTTCAGATGGATGGTCCCATCGGATTCGTTGAGGTCATATTCAGCCGAATCAGCGCGGGCCGTAAGATCCCGAGGCGGGCTGATCAGGCGTACATTCCCGTCAGCAAAAGCCTTGTTTGTTTCCATGTTATACGTAAGCGATGCCGCGTCAAGGCTTGACCCATCATCCATGGTGAGCTGGGCCCAGCTGCCGACAGTTTCAGCGTATTTGGCCGCCGAGTCGTAGTTGACCTGCTCCGCGCGCAGGGTCTTGTCCGCCTTTTTAAGGACGGCATTGCCAATGGCGGAAAGATAATCGCCCTTATTCTTGATGATGAGGGACGCACTCGTCAGATGGGCGTCTTCTTGATCGGCAACGACGGACCCTTCAAGGCTGCCTTCCCCGGTCTTGGTGTTGTATTCTGCTTTTCTAGCCGTGGCGCGTCCTTTATCGTGGCGGATTTCCACGTTACCTTCGGCCACAGCCTGGCCGCTCTTAAAATCATACTCCACCTTGTCACCGCTGACGCTTGAAGCGGCAAAAGCCACAGCGCCCATGGACAGAAGGCCTGTCATGAGACAAGTGAGGAAAAGTGCTTTCATTTTCATTTAAAAATCTCCCTTCTGTACATGTGCATCCTGTTCCAGCGTGGCGTGCTCCATAGGCACATTGAAGGTTGCCTTGCCTCCCGTGGCAACAACGTCATCCTTGGTCAGCCGCGCATGGCCTTCGGCAATGACAATCTGCTTTTCGTTGTTCCAGGTAATCTTATCGGCCGTCACGGTCCCATTGGTACTGGTCGTGCCTTTGGGGTTCTTTGTAAGGATGACGCTCTTTGTTTTTACATCCACGTCCCCTTCATCAGCTGTGACGGTCATGGTTGAACCATCTTCATCATAGAAGGTCCCTTTGATGCCCTTCATATGATCAATCTGCGCCTTCCTATCGTAGACCATGGATTCCACCGTCAGGGACCACACCTTACGGCCATCCTTGTTTTCTTCGATAGTGGATCCAATGACCTGATGAGGATCTGTTTCCTTGGCCTTCTTGACCGTTCCTGCCGTGGGTTTGCTTGACAGAAGCCAAGCAATGACGCCGCCCATGAGCAGCACGGCCCCAATGACCATCATGATTGTCCGTTTATCAGAGCGCATGAATCGCTTTCCTTTCTTATCCTTCATAAGGTGTATTCCACCGGTGCTGGAACCAGATCCAGTTGTCCGGATATTCGCGGATAATGGCTTCCACTTCTTGGGTCATCTTGAGCGTCACGTTGTAATCATCCTTTTTGCGGTCTCCCGTATCTTCGTAATAAATGGGATCCTTCACAAACACGCGGTGGCCGCAGCCATTTTTCTTGCGGATGATGAAGATGGGAATGATAGGAGCCTTGAACTTGCGGGCAAAATACGCCGGACCTTCCGGTGTCGAAGCCATCTTCCCAAAAAACGGCACAAAGATGCCGTTATAGCCCCCGTCCTGGTCGGCAATCAGGCCCAGCATCCGCCCTTTTTTCATCGCCCGGGCACAGCCGAGGATCTCATTGGTCCCACGGGCAAAGATTTCCTGCCCGACACCGCGGCGCAGCTCATTCATGAAATCACTGTAGACCGGATTGGGCTGAGGTTTTTCCACAGCACTGAGGGGAAATCCATTAAGAGCCAAGGCCGCTCCGAGCCATTCCCAGTTATCCATGTGGAAGGCGAGCATGACAACCCCTTTTTTCTTACTGAGGGCTTCCCAAAGGACATCGGGCCGATCAAAGGTCACAAGGCCGCGGATGTTGTCCTTATTGAGGGCAGGCATGTAGAGCATTTCCATAAAGGTCATGCCTAGATTGAGGAAAAGGCGGTAAATGGTTTCCTTGGCCTCTTTTTCCTCCATGCCCATTCGCTCCATGATGGTCTTTTCCGCACGGACGCGTTGCTTTTTGGCAATATGATAGTATAGTTTACCACAATTTCGTCCCAGGCGGACCACAAATTTATAAGGAAGCCAGGAAACGAAGGTGCTCATCCCTTTGAGAATCGCATAAAGCATTACTGTCTGTCACCATACCCTTTTACCAGATACCCTTCCACGATGCCATCCCAAAGCCCCTTGGCCTTGAGGATCTTCTCGCAGACTTCACGGACAGCGCCTTCTCCCCCTTTTTTTTCGCAGACATAATCGGCACGGGCTGCTACCTCAGGCGCCGCGTCCTTGGGGGCAAAGGAATAGGCCGCGCGGCTAAAGGCCGGCAGGTCATTGAGGTCATCCCCCATGAAAGCCACGGCTTCCATCGGGATACCCAGACGCTGGGCCGCTTCAACGAGGGTCTTTCCTTTATAGATTACATTTTCATAGACATTGCTGACGCCAAGTTCCATGGCGCGATGCAGTACAATCTCGCTGTGACGCCCCGTTATCAGGGCCACTTGGATACCATTTCTCATGGCAAGGCTGATGCCCAGGCCATCGCGTACATTGAAATGTTTGCTGAGTTCATCTTCCTGACCAATGATGATGGATCCATCGGTCATGACACCGTCCACATCGAGGGCAAGGAGACGGATCTTGGCAAACTCTTCGTCTTTCATCATTTATACCACTCCCTGATGCACAAGATCGGTCATATGGAGCAGGCCGACGACTTTCTTTTCTTCATCCACAACGGGCAGGACCGTGATCGGATGGGGTTTATTCGATTCCATGAGATGAAGGGCTTCTGCAGCCAGTTTTCTTGCTGTAATGGTTTTCGGCGACTTTGTCATGAGTTCAGAAACCGGTTTATTGAGGGAATCAAGGCTCTTTGCAAAGCCGCGGCGGATATCGCCGTCCGTGAGAAGTCCCTTCAGCCGGCCCTGTCCATCGACAACGGATACAGCGCCAAGACCTTTATCGGTAATGACAAAAAGCGCATCCTTTACCGTCATGTCAGACGGCACCAGCGGATTTTCATCCCCTTTGTGCATGATATCCCCAACCGTAAGGAGCAGCTTCCTGCCCAGGCTTCCGCCGGGATGGTAGATGGCAAACTGATTTTCCGTAAAATGGCGGGCCGACAGCAGCTCCATGGCAAGGGCATCGCCAAAAGCGAGGGTTGCCGTCGTACTGCTCGTAGGCGCAAGGCCCAAAGGACAGGCTTCCTTCTTGACCCCGACATCAAGGACAATATCCGCGTTCTTGGCAAGGGTCGACTCCGGTTTGCCCACCATGGCAATGATGCGGGCCCCAATGCGGCGGATACTGGGCAGGATATGAAGCACCTCGCCCGTTTCCCCACTATTTGAAATGGCAAGGATCACGTCACCTTGTGTCACCATGCCAAGATCGCCGTGAATGGCTTCGGCAGGATGCAGGAAAAAGGACGGTGTCCCCGTGCTGGCAAGGGTTGCTGCAATCTTGCGGCCAATGATGCCGCTTTTTCCCATCCCCGTTACGATGATGCGGCCGGGGCAGTGAAGGATCATTTCCAGAGCCGCTCCAAAATGTTCATCGACACGGGGAATCAGTTCCAATATGGAATCCGCCTCGATCTGGAGAGCTTCTTTTGCGCGTTCAAACATGGTATCACTCCCTACGCCCAATGGCATCAATGGCTTTAGCGTCCAAAAGGACCTGTTCCATCTTGTCAAGGGCAATCATGTTGGGCCCGTCGGAAAGGGCTTCTGCCGGATTGTCATGGACTTCCATAAAAAGCCCATCGACACCGACTGCTGCAGCCGCGCGGGCCATATGGGGCGCATACTGGCTCTGGCCGCCGGAACTTGTGCCCTTGCCGCCAGGAATCTGTACGCTGTGCGTCACATCCATGATGACCGGATAGCCGAAGTCACGCATGATGGGAAGGCTCCGCATGTCCGTTACCAGCGTGTTGTAGCCAAAACTGGCCCCGCGCTCAGTCAGCATGATCTTTTCGGTTCCAGACCCGACGAGCTTATTGATGACATTTTTCATGTCCCACGGAGCCAGGAATTCCACCACGTAACTACTAAGCCCACATCAAGTCCCCAACCCAACGTCTGCTTCAAGATTTCAAGCCCTTCTTCCAGACCCGGGCCGCGGAAAGCCGTAAGGCTCGAACGATTTGCTTTATCGAAGGAAGCTTTGAAAACATAGGGCAGGCCCACCTTTTCACAGATGGCCTTGGCCCGTCTTCCGATCATGAGACTCCGTTCATAGCCTTCCAGGACGCAGGGACCAGCCATGACAAGGAGCGGATGGCCGGCACCGACTTTGTAATTACCAATCGCTACGGTCTTCATGTTACTTTCCTTCCTCGGCAGCTCGTGCCGCTTCTTCCTGACGTTTCTTTTCTTCTTCCAGTTCAAAGACCTTGTTGGCCCGATCCAGATCTTCCTGCGTATCAATGCCAATGCCTTTGAAATCCGTCGTGAGAACCTTGATCTTGGCTCCCGTTTCCAGGGCACGTAGCTGTTCCAGACCTTCAATCTGTTCAAGAGGCGTGGGAAGCAGTGCCGCAAACTTCAATAGAAAGTCACGACGGTATGCATAGATACCAATATGCTTATATACTTTGAACTCCGGTGTCTTGTGACGGGGATACGGAATCGCTGCGGAGAAATAGATGGCATAACCACTTTGGTCCGTAACCACTTTGACCGCGTTGGGATCGTCATATTTGACGCATCCAAGGGTCTTTGCCGTCGCCATCTGGAGCTGGTCGTTATTTTCGAAAGCTTCAGAGGGAATCAATCAGTTCTGGCGGAATCATCGGTTCATCCCCTTGGACATTGATGATGACATCGACCTTATCATAGCTCAAGGCGACCTCAGCAAGACGGTCCGTACCGGACGGGTGCGTAGCCGCCGTCATCATGGCCTTGCCGCCAAAGCCTTCCACGGTTTCCTTGATGCGTTCATCATCGGTAGCAACAATGATCTCATCAGGAATCTTGGCTTGGGCTGCCCGTTCGTAGACACGCTGAATCATGGGCTTACCGGCCAGATTTGCAAGAGGTTTCCCCGGCAGACGGGTAGAAGCATAACGCGCCGGAATCACACATAAAACTTTCATTGTCTTTTGTTCTCCTTTTCGATGGCAGTGGTAATCGTTTTCACAAACGCCTCTTCCCCACTGGTGATCTGGATTTCCATGTCTAGGACATAGAGGGGGACCTCACGATGGAGGTAGATGAATTCTGTCGGGATCTTAACGGCGTCCTTGCCTGTTGTGACAAGTGCCGTGACCCGTTTGCTGATGGCCCGTTCCATGATGTACTGCATTTCCACCATGCCATAATCATGATGGTCCGGGTAACGGATGGCTTCTGCAATCTGAAGCCCCTCACCAGCCATGGTCTGTTCAAAGCTTGACGGGTTGCCAATGGCCGAAAAGACCATGACTTCCTGTCCCTTGAGTGCCTCAAGGGGAAGTGCCTTGGAGCCATCATTTTTATACCAATCGGCAATCTCAATGAACGCACAGGGTTTGTGGATACTCCACAATGGGCGCATTGGGTTTGTGAAGCGATGCAATTGGTCGCAGAGCGTGGCCCGGGAAATGGGTGAACTCTGGTCGCATTTGGTGAGCAGGAAGAGGTCGGCGCGGCTGAGGTTCTTCAGCGGTTCACGCAGGGTGCCTCTGGGGAGGATGCTGCCATTGCCAAACATATTGAGCGTATCCACAAGGACCACATCCAGGTCCCGGTGGAGCTGCCAATGCTGGTAGCCATCATCGAGGATAATGACTTCAGCCTTGAATTTGTCGACAGCATACTGACCTGTAATGGCGCGTTCCTTCCCAATGACAACGGGAATCCCAGGCAGCTGTTTTGCCATGAGGAACGCTTCGTCACCGGCTTCATAGGCAGTCATGTAGATCTTTTTGCCGTCGGAAACAACACCGATCTTTTCCTGCCAGTGGGACCGATAGCCGCGGTTCAAAATGACGACACGGTACCCCATGTCGCGAATCATAAGAGCCACTTTCTGGGCGGTTGGGGTCTTTCCGGTACCGCCAACCGTAATATTGCCAATGCTGATGACGCAGCAGTCCAGCTTTGTCGTCGGCAGGAGATGGTGATTGTAGCAGCTCAGTTTGAGGCGAACCCCCACTTCATAAAGTACGGATAGGACGCGGAGCAAGGAAAGGACCAACCAGTCCACCACATTGTTGTCCTCACCATGGGAAAGCTGGATCAAATATTGTGTCACTGCATCCCCAGGGCGCATGCGGGGCGATACTTCATCGTTGATGTTGCGCGTGCTGATCTTATAGTGGGTGTTGACCATGCTCTCTGTGGCTGTAAGCCGCAGGAGTTCCTTAAGATAGCCAATGGTGCGGACCGCGGCTCCGCGGTTTTCGCGGATAACCTGGATGGACGCGTCGCCCATCTTTTTACGGAGTGCGTCATCACGCAGGATTGTAAGGAACATAGCCGTCAGTTCCTTTGTATCCCGAATTTGGACACAGGCTCCCACCTTGCTCAAAAGAGAGAAGGAATCCTTGAAGTTTGACATGCTCGGACCCACAATGATGGGTTTGGCATGAGCCGCCGGTTCAAGGACATTGTGCCCGCCATGGTTGATAAGGCTGCCGCCGACAAAAACGACATCACCCACGGCATAGATGCGGCCCAATTCCCCGATCGTATCAATGAGGATGACAGGGTAACGCGGCCGCTGCCCTTTTTCGTCGCGAAGGACGGAGCGCAGGCCTACCGTGAGACCGAAACGTTCGGCAAGACGCGTGATTTCATGGGTCCGTCCCGGCTTTCTCGGGGCAATGAGGAGCCGTGCCCTAGGAAATTCCTTTTGGACTTCTGTAAAGGCTTCAAAAAGCTTTTCTTCTTCCGTCGGATGGGTGCTCCCCGCGACGATGACTGGATAATCATCGTAAAGACCGAGTTCTTCCTTGTAGGTCTTGAGGTCTTCGGGCGTCACTTCTGCATAGGTCTGATCAAATTTCGTATTGCCCGTTATATAGATGCGGCGCTTTTCCGCGCCCAGATGCTCAATGTATTCGGCATCAATGGAACTTTGCATGCAGAAACGGGTCACGCTTCCCATCATATCATCAAGGATGCCGTAAAGGTACCGGTAACTTTTGACGGATTTATCGGAAATACGGCCGTTTACCATCATGACGGGAATGCGGCGGCGCTTGATGGCACGCAGGAAATTCGGCCACAGCTCCGTTTCCACAGGCATGAAGATACGCGGCATGATGCGCTTGACAAAGGATTCGGATACAAACGGCATATCAAGCGGGAAATAGATGATGGCGTCCGCTTCGGGAATGATTTGGTGGGCCATGTTATAGCCCCCCGTCGTCACGGCAGAAACCAGGATCTTGGCATCAGGCATAGCCTTGCGGATTTCCTTCACAAGGGGGCTTGTGGCCACAATTTCACCTACGCTGGCCCCGTGGATCCAGATACAATTCTGGTGTGCAACGGCTGCGATTTCATCGTCACGAATAAAGCCCATGCTCTGGCGGAAGCGGCGGGGAAATCCTTTTTCCCGGAAATAGCGCCAGATGAAATAAGGCAGTACAAAAAAGATCAGCAGCATCACTGCCAGGAAGTTATACAGATAATACATGAGTCACCCTCGTTTCACTTTATCGGGAAGCCTATCTCCCGTACCTTTTAGGCGTCTTCACTTGCGTCATCCCCAAAAGTGCCGGATGCCGTCTGGTTCTCCTTGAACTGGATATCGTGCAGATGGGCATAAAGACCATGTTTTGCCATGAGCTGCTGATGGGTACCTTCTTCTACGATGGAGCCCTTATCAAGGACAATGATTTTGGCAGCGTTTTGGATCGTCGACAGCCGGTGAGCAATAACAAAACTCGTGCGGCCCACCATCAGGCGGTCCAAGGCCTCCTGGACGATGCGTTCACTTTCCGTGTCAAGGGCACTTGTTGCTTCGTCAAGGATCAGGATACGGGGGTTCTTGAGGATGGCCCGGGCAATGGAAATGCGCTGGCGCTGGCCGCCGGAAATATTGACGCCCCGGTCACCAAGCTGTGTATCATAGCCCTTAGGCAGCTGCTGGATGAACTCATCGGCATTTGCGGCTTTAGCCGCTGCAATGACTTCATCCCGCGTTGCATCCAGCCGTCCATAAAGGATGTTGTTATAGACCGTGTCGTTAAAGAGGTTGGTTTCCTGAGGCACAATGCCGACCTGTTCGCGCAAGCTGGCAAGCGTCACATCCCGAACATCGTGGCCGTCAACAAAGATGGCCCCTTCCGTCACGTCATAAAAACGAGGCAAAAGGCTTGCCACCGTTGACTTACCGGCACCGGAAGGCCCCACAAGGGCAATGGCTTGACCGGGCTTTGCAGAAAAACTCACATCGTGAAGAATGGTCTCCCCTTTATTGTAGGCAAAGGATACATGACGGAATTCCACATTTCCCTCAACACTGGGCAGCGTGATGGCATCAGGCTTCTGCGGAATCGTATCCGTCAGGTCCATGATGTAAAAGACACGTTCAGCCGCGGCAAGCGCCTTTTGGATGCTTCCCAATACGCGGGCAATCCGCTTGATCGGATTGGAAATATTGATGGCATAGACGAGGAAAGCCACAAGGGACCCCGCCGTAATGTCACCGCCGATGACGGAACGGCCGCCAAACCAAATGATGGCCGTGACCCCAAGGGCCGCAATGAACTCAATGACAGGAGACAGGGTTCCCATGAGCTTGGCACTTTTCATATTGGCGTAGAAATTGGCCTTGTTCTGCTGATCGAAGCGGGCAATTTCATAGGGTTCACGGACAAAACTCTTCACAACACGCGTAGCAGCCAAGGTTTCCTGCAGGATCGACGTAATATCCGCCGTTGCCTGCTGGATACGGTGGCCGCTCTTGCGAATCTTCTTGCCAAAGAAATCCATGAAGAAAAGAACCACTGGGAAAGTACAGAACGTAAAAAGGGTCAGCTTCCAGTCAAGGTAGACCATGGCGCCGACGCTCCCGATAAGGACACTCGTTTCCGTGATGATTTCAATGGAATTGGCCACCATGGCACCTTGGAGGGCTGCCACGTCGTTTGTGACATAGCTCATGATGGTACCCAGCTTATTCGTGTCAAAAAAATGAGTCGACAGAGTCATGAGCTTGCGGTAGACAATTCCTCGTACATCGATGACAATGCTCTCGCCGACATAGTTCATGAGATAGCTCTGGCCATAGTAGAAAATGCCGCGGGCAAAGAAAATGACTACGATTCCAAGGGAAATCAAATTAAGGAGATCACTATCCTTGTTCTGGAAGACCTTATCAATGACATCGCGGACAATCCACGGCACATAAAGGTTGGCAGCGGCCGTCATGACCGTACAGAAACCGGCTGCAATGAGGCGTCCCAAATAGGGACGAATGAATTTGAGGATTCTAAGATATAGGTTCATTTCTTCTCCTTGGCAGTTTCAAGTATAAGGGCAGCCGTCCGCTTGACGGCGCCCGGAGCTCCGAGCTTATAAATGGCCTCCCGAAGATCCTGATGGACCTTGGCCCCTTCGGCAGGATCCAAAAAGCGCAGGACATGACGGGCCATATTTTCCGGCGTCATCTTTTCCTGAATGAGTTCGGGCAGGATTTCCCGGCCTGCTAACAGATTGGGCAGGCCTGCATATTTCACTTTGACGAGGGCTTTAGCAATGGCCATGCTGATGGGACTTGCCTTGTAACAGATGACGCTGGGAAGATCCATGAGGGCCGCTTCCAGGACGACGGTCCCGCTCGTAGCAAGGGCCGCGTCGCAGGCACCCATAGTGTCATAGGGATGCCCTTCGACAATGCGGACGGGAATCTTGGACGTATCAAGGGCTGCTTCGAGCTCCCGACGATCCACATTGGGCGCCTTTTGGAGAATGAAATCCGCATCAGGCTGGTCCTTTTTGATAAGCGGCAATGCTTCAAGCATCACGGGAAGGACGCCTCGAAGTTCACCCTGACGGCTTCCTGGGAGCAACAGGATGAGCGGATGGCCTGGCCTTTTACCGACCGCCTTTTGGGCTTCTAATTGGCTCATCGTAGGTTTTACGATATCAACAAGAGGATTGCCCACAAATTCAACAGGCGCGCCGGCTTCCTTATAGACCTCATAAGCAAAAGGATAGATGCAGGCCACACGGGCTGCCAGACGGGCTACCATCTTGGCCCGCCCCCGCCGCCAGGCCCACGCCGAAGGCGGAATGAAGGAAAAAACGGGAATACCTAACTGCTTTGCGACCTTGGCCACACGCATATTAAAATCTGGATAATCGACAGTCACAAAAATATCCGGTTTCCGTTCCACCATAACCTGGCGAAAAGCATCCCGGAGCCGAAACAGGTCTGGTAGTTTCCGGAGGACCTCAACAAAGCCCATGACGCTGTTGTCTTTATAATCAAAAATAACCTCTCCGCCAGCAGACCGGAGCGCGTCGCCGCCCATGCCAAACACTTCGGCATCAGGTGCAAGGGAAAGAATTTCCCTCGTCAGGGCCGCGGCATGCAGGTCGCCGGAAGCTTCACCGGCCGAGATGAAGATACGCATCCTATGGAACCCTCCTCACGTAGGATTAAATGACAGTTTGACAGTTTATTATATCATATCGGAGAAAATTTTGCTGTAGCTTTGGATTCCTGGGACAGGATTGAGATAAAAAATAAGCAGGGGAAAGACTGTGCGGCCGGCCCCAAACCGCCCTACGGGAGGGGGCCGAATTGATTCGCCCGAAAACATGTTTCTCGGACTTCCGCTTCGCTCCAAAAGCGTCCTTCGAAACCTGGGCGAATATTCCTCACTCCCGTTCGTGTGGAGACGTTGCCCCCAAAAACGGGGCGCCTCATCCACCACCATCAAGGAGGTCATAAAATGACCCACTTGAGGGTCCCCCGCCTTGGTAAGGCGGAGCGGCATTCGCCGCCTTGAGACATGTACCCTGACGGAAAAACCTCAAAGGGGGTTGTCAGGCTTACATTTCTTATCACGAAGGGAAGGAAGATGATTGCGCACGGCAATCCATTTATCGTGAGGGTGACAGACTAAGCTATTTCGTTCTTATCCCCGTTGACCAAACTAAAGAAAACTATGAGCGTCCAGCCCCATTTCTTCCGCACATCATCCATGCCTAGTCGTTTAGCCATAACTCTTCCTGATGGGTCCTCTTAACCGCTTAAATACACAAAAATCCCGCAGCCATCACATAGCTGCGGGAGACTTTTTCCGTTTGTACTGACGAGGGCAAGGCCACGCTAACGGACCACGTTCGCCTCGGTCAATGCCTTGATTTCTTCTTTCGAATATCCCATCTCTTTCAGGATTTCCTCTGTATTATCCCCAATTCCGCGAGTCGGTTTGTAAGTGCGGCATGCATATCGGCTAAACGCCAACGGCGGGGTTGGCATCATGACCGTTGTATGTCCCTTATCCGGGAACTCCACAGGAACCATATAGCGATTTTCTATCGCCTGCCTATCTTGGCTGACTTCCTGCGATTCCATCATGATTTCACAGGAAATGCTGTGCTCACTTAGATATTCACGCCACTGCTTACTGGTACGCGTCAAGAAAATCCGGTTGCAGCGTTCCGTTATCTCTACAATGGAACCGGTGCGCTGCAAGGTCTCCACATCCTTGTAGCGCGGGTCATCGATGATATCCTCCAGTCCCAGAAGTTTTGCAAATTTTTCTTTGTCTTTTATATATTCATTGCAGTAGATTCCAATCCAGCGGCCATCCTTACAACGATAGGTCTGACTAAAGGGGTCACACGGGCGAAGTGGATCTGGGTTCAGGTGTTTTCTTTCAAATTGGGTCTGGACAACACCGATAGCGTTGCACCAGATTCCATTAGCAAAAAGGGATGTCATGACTTTTGTTCCCTTTCCCGTCTTTTCTTTTGCATATAGAGCCATCAAGATTCCTGAAAGAAAGACAGAACTTGTTGCCATATCCCCGAAAGCATACGTGGGGACAAAAGGAAATGAATCTTTGGTCTGCCAATCAGCAACAGCGCCGGCACGAAGCCAAAAAGCCGTGATGTCAAACCCTGGGTTTTGGGCAGCCGGGCCTTTGGGACCATAGCCTGAAAAATGGGCATAGATAAGGGCCGGAAACATGTCCTTCAAGGTTTCATAATCCAATCCATTACGTCGGAGCGATTGTTCTCGAATATTTGTGATGAATACATCTGCATGGCTAAGCAGATCCAGAAGGATGGTCTTCCCCTTTTCTTTTTTCAGGTCAAGGGAAAGAAATTTTTTATTGCTGTTGTGGATGGTAAAAAGAGGATTCAAATCATCTTCGTAAGGCACAAATTCATGAACGCCCCCCGAACGCATCACGTCTCCCTGCAAGGCCTCCACCTTAATAACTTCAGCCCCATAGGCACAAAGCATGCGTGCACAAGTGGGAGCGGCTACAACAGTTGCAAGTTCTACGACCTTGATTCCTGATAGTGGCAAAGTTTTCGGTTCCATACGCGTAAGCTCCATTCATCCTTAAGATGAGGAGTCCCTCTGCCCGGGCTGGGTATATGGCACTCCTCTACGGGTCATTCCATTTGTTTTTTAGCAGCTTCAACGCCTCGGTCAAAGCATACCCCATTTTTAGGATTATTTTTCCCTTTCTTTGCAAAGAAATGATCGACGGCCCCCCTCATATACGCTACATCAAAATGGTGTGATGCATAGGACAAAGCACCCAGCATAACGATATTGGTTCCCTTCGGATTGTCCAATTCATTGGCAATATCACTAGCGGGAACTTTGATGACAGTCACGTCATGACGGAACTTCCGTTCCGGTCGCACAAGACTACTGTTGACCAAAAGGATACCGCCTGGTTTGATCTGACTTTCAAATTTATCAATGGCCGCGTCGTTCAGCGTGTATAAGATGTCAATGTCATGGCAGTAGGGACTGGGGATTTCTTTATCATCCATCTTGATGTTGCAGTTTGCTGTACCGCCACGCATTTCTGAACCATAGGAAGGATACCAGGTCACATGTTTTCCCTCTTCCATGCCGGCATCGGCAAGGATCATACCTGCAACGAGAACGCCCTGACCACCAAATCCAGAGCAAATGATTTCTACCATCAGACTGCACCTCCTTTATCGATGAACTCACCCGTCGGATACGTTGCGCTCTGTTTCGATTTGATGAAGTCCATAGCGGCAACAGGTGTCATATGCCAGTTCGTAGGACAAGGGCTGAGCACTTCGACAAGGCAGAACCCTTCTCCATTCATTTGTTTTTGCAGAGCTTTCTTAATCATCTTTCCGGTCTTCATGATATCAGCCGGCGTATCCAAGGCGCCCCGAGCCATATAAGCGATATCAAGTCCGCCAAGGATTTTTGTGATATCAATAGGGTTCCCATCTTTTTTTACCGTTCTGCCATGAGGAGAAGAAGTTGTCTTCATGTTGACAATGGAAGTCGGCGACATCTGCCCACCTGTCATTCCAAATACACTGTTATTTACCACGAGGGCTAGGATGTTTTCATTGCGAAGAGCGCAATGAAGGGTGCTTTCAATCCCGATACTATAGGCCGATCCGTCACCAGGATGAGCTACAACAATGGCATCGGGACGAACTCGTTTCAATCCAGCCGCCGCAATGATGGGTCGGCCATGAGCACTCATGATGGTATTATATTTCAGTGCGAATTGAGCAAATTCACCGCAGGCTACGTCCTCAACGGTAAGCATACGGTCTTCGATCCCCAGTGCTTCCGCCGCTTCAGCCAAAAGCCGTACGATGATTCCATGTCCACATCCAGGGCACCAGCTCGCCTGCTGCGTCATATCGATTCCATTAGGAATTTTGCATTCCATGAAAATCCCTCCTTACAATCTTTTCAGCATATCCCGTACTTTGGAAAGAATTTTCTTTTCTTCTGGTACATTCGAAAACTCCCCATAATATTCCACAGGTCGGCTATTTCCGCAGGCAAGGATCACATCGTCCTTCATCTGTCCCAAGATGCTCATTTCGATATCAAGGAACGCTTTGACTTGGGGTCCCAGTGCTTCAAATGCCTTTTTAGGGAAAGGCCACAGCGTGATGGGTCGAATGAGACCAAGGCGAAGACCTTCCTCACGGCCTTGATAAACGGCTGCTTTAGCGACACGGGAACTGATGCCATAAGCAACAAGGACAATCTCTGCATCGTCTGTCATGACCGATTCCCAACGCTGCTCATGTTTTTCCATCTCGGCATATTTACTGCACAGATAATCTACATATTCTTCTGCTCCGATATCCCAATAACGATTCCAGACAATCCGCTGTTTTTCTCCCTTTCTGCGAGGTCTGATGACCCAATCATACTGATTGATATCATGTTCTTTCATAGCTGGGAGTTCAACTGGTTCCACCATCTGTCCAATCGCCGCATCTGATGCCACGAGAACAGGATGGCGGTATTTTTCAGCAAGATCAAAGGAGATATAAGCAAGGTCAGCATTTTCTTGTACGCTCGATGGAGCAAGGACAATGGTATGGTAATCTCCATGCCCACCGCCACGGGTAAGCTGCCAGTAATCCCCCTGCCCTTGGAAAATATCCCCCAATCCTGAGCCAATCCTCATCACATCGGCAATGACAGCGGGAATATCACCACTGCATAGATAAGAGATACCTTCCTGTTTCAGTGAGAAACCAGGACCCGAAGAGGTCGTCAAGGTGCGAGCCCCCCCTGATGCTGCACCAAAGACCATATTGATTCCAGCAATTTCTGATTCGGTTTGAATAAACTGACCACCGACTTCTTCCATACGCCAAGATAAATATTCCAGGATTTCAGTTTGTGGGGTAATTGGATAACCGCTAAAGAAACGGCAGCCAGCCCGCAAACAGGATTCGGCAAACGCTTCATTTCCTTTCATCAATACTTTCGACATATTTCCTTCCCCCTCTTTAATTCGTGATTTCGATGCAATAATCGGGGCACATCCTATAACAGGAACCGCAGCCAATACATTTTTCTTCGTCTAAATGAACAATTTCATAGCCTTTCTCACCCAGTTCCGTGGATGGTGTGAGCGCTTGCTTCGGACAGACGCTGACACACAGGAAACAGCCTTTGCAGCGCGTATAATCCACACTTATTTTGCTCATTCTTTTCCCTTCTTTCATATTATTCAGAAAATTATTGTACTTATCAAGACAACAAAGGGGAGTGCAATCACGGTTCGTTCAATAAAGATCAGCGCGACATGCCCCATGTTCTTGACAAGTTTGGTGGAAATAAGCAGGGCCCCGATTTCACTCATGTAGATCAATTCGAGGATACTCATGGTACCGACAATAAACTTTGTTTGAGGTGACGCAACAGCTTTCCCCAGGATAATGGGAAGATAGTTATCAGCAAAACCGGAAATGATAGCTGGAGCCGCTGTATAGGCTTCGGGAACGCCTGTCAGATCCATAAACCAACCAATCGGATACGATAGATAAGTCAGGATAGGCGTATAAGTGCATAAAATCAGAGCCACCATCCCATAGCACATGACGATTGGTTGAAGAGATACAACATAGCTGACCATGGATGAAATTTTATCAGTAAAGTTTTTTATGCCCGCAGTTTCTGCACGTTCACAGGCCAGCACCGTAGCTCTTGTCAGGCGAGATCCATCAATGGCCCGATATTCCTTTCTTTCGACGCCTGGTTTATAACTTTCTGGATACAGGCTCAAAGGAGGAATCCGAACCGTAGCAATCGCCAAGATAATGCCAACCACAACGATGGTCAGATAGAAGTAGGAAAAATAATCCATTACACCTAAGACGTTTGCTACGAGGGAACACCACCCAATACTGGAAACAGCAAAGCAAGCTGCTACCGTAGCCGCTTCTTTCACAGTAAAATATCCCTCGTCAAAAAACTGCTTAGCTGCCATTGCACCGGCTGAAACAGGTCCCAACCAAGCACTGATGATGGAAACAGAGGCCATTTCCGTAACTTTGAAAAGGGGTTTCATGATAAAACCGATGATGGTTCCCAAAAATTCCATAAGACCAAATTCCAGGATGAAGGTCTGAAACAGAATCATAGGTGGAATGAGGATGGAAAGTTGCGTTGCGAGCGGCAGCATCGTTCCTCCGGTATCGATGGATGTCATAAATTCAGGGCCAAGCGTAAAACACGAACACACGGCAAAAACAGCACCCAGCAATCTTACAAAAGCCTCAAACTTTGTGCAGGAAAAGAGGCTTCTGCACATAGGATGATCCTCAATCCACTTTGGTTTGGCTAGCACATCAATCCAAGCGATGAAGGCGCTTAGTACGATGATGGTGGTCATAAGAATCTCGAGCGGATGCCCCATCCAGGAAACAAACTTCTTCAAGTAGTAAAAAGTGAACGTATCCACATTTTTACCAAAGTTTAACGGAATAACAACTAAGAAAAGACCGAGCAGTGTACCAACCACAAACTTCAATAAATTTTTCAGCGATACCGTATCCATGTTCCACCTGCTTTCTTACTCGTCTTGTTAGGAAGGGGATTCAGCTTGACAAATAAAGATGACTGTACTAGAATCAAATTATGAAACGCGTTTCTCTTTTTTAAAATAGCATGTTCAATTATCCTTGTCAAGTTCCCTTTCCTTTTTTCGAAAAGAGAAAAGAATCGGTTCATCATAAGAAATGGAGTCTACTATGAATACATCTGAACCCAAAGAACCCTCTTTCATCACCATTCTTGGCCGAGCCTTCACAATCATGGAGGAACTCCTAAAAAGTGACAAGCCGCTCGGCGTTTCCGAATTGGCACGCTTAACGGGCATTCCAAAAGCAAATACATTTAGAATCATGAAGACTCTGGAAGAATTAAAAGCTGTCAGTCCCAAAGAAGACGGCTACATTCTAGGAAGTAAAATGATCGAGCTGGGCGCTGGAGCCAAACATAATGATGAATTTATGTTGGTTGCCAAACCTTACCTCCAAAAATTATCAAAGACTTGTGAGGAAACAGTCAATCTTGGAATCATGTTTCAGGATTATGTACTTTTTATCCACACGGAACTTGCAGAGCAGCGCTCCCTAGTGGCTTCCCTGCCTCCCGTTACACCACTTTACTGTTGCTCAGTTGGAAAAATCTTCCTTGCCTATCAGACAAATAAAGAATTGGAGCACTATTTTAAAGTTCACCACCCCATTAAACGAACAATCAATACACGAACTACAAAGGAAGCTCTCCTTCAGGAAAGTGAGAAGATTCGCCGTGACGGCATTGCTCATGATCATGAGGAATATGACTATGGGCTTTCCTGCATTGCTGCTCCTATCTTCCTCGGAGAAAATCTAGCCGCAGGAATCAGTCTTTCCGGTCCGACCAGCCGACTCCAATATAAGGGATATGCTTTCCTCGAAAAGGAACTTAAAGCAACAGCAGAAGCCCTTTCAAAGGAAGCAACCCTCAAAAAGGTTGTTTTGCCCGACCTTAGCTAAGAACAGCGTTCTTATCAGCTCATCACCGTGATGAATAAAAGAGAGGTGGCATAATCGTGGATTCTGTTCAGAAAGATTCTTCCCATTTACGTAAATCTTCCTTCTTGCGATTTTTTGTTCCATCCTTTATGGGGCTGTTTCTCTTCCTGTTTCCCGTTTGGGTTGATGGGAATATGAACATTCCACTTGGGCTCATTTCCAATGCCATCGCTCAATGGATTCATCCTTTTTCCAATGCAATTCTCATGATCTGCGTAGGAATCTCTGCAATTTTTTCATGGATTTGCACTATCTGGAGACCTAATTGGTCACGCACGAATAGTCTATGGAATGAGCTTTTTTACGTTTCCCATCCTTATCTTTTTATTCGGACGATAGGCGCTGTCATCACGATTCTCGTGGCCACCCAAACCGGTCCTGATTGGCTTATTTCTGAAGAAACAGGCGGATCCATCATCCAGCTTATGGGGATTCTCATTGCCTGGTTCTTAGCAGCCTCTTTTTTGATTCCTCTGCTTACAGAATATGGAATCATGGATTTTACTGGAACCTTGCTGAGAAATATATTGAAGCCGCTTTTCCACTTGCCAGGGCGAGCCGCCATCGATCTTCTAGCCTCTTGGGTTGGTAACTGCAACGTAGGGGTTGTCCTCACAACAAAGCAATATGAATCTGGATACTATACAGACCGTGAAGCCATCTTGATTGCCAGTTGTTTTTCCGCGACTTCCCTCCCCTTCTGCCTTGTCATTGCGGCTATTATGGGCGTTGACCAATACTTTATCCAACTATACTTTATTCTCAGTTTGGTTGGAACCCTGTCCGCTATGATCATGAGCCGTATCTGGCCTCTTGAAGGGAAATGGAAGGACGAGTACTATCCTCCTGTCGGCCGTAAAGTCCAGGAAGTTCATCCGGTGGGAATCAGCCGCTCCCGCTGGGCACTTCATCAGGCTATAAAAAGAGCTGAAAAAGGGCCCACCTTCTTCCAGCTGGTTTCAAATGGAATACAGCTATTCCTCAATATCATTTTCACACTGGTACCAGTTACCATGTGCATCGGAACACTGGCCTGCTGTCTGTCATCCTATACTCCACTCTTCCAATGGATTGCCCTGCCGTTTCAGTGGTATTTCAAACTCTGTGGTCTGAAAGAATATGCAGCCGCAGCTCCCGGGGCTGTTGTCGGTTTTGTTGATATGTTCATTCCTGCCATGATCTGTGCAGGAATCACTTCCATGAAGACACGGTTTGTCATCTGTATCCTTTCTTTAGTCCAAATCATTTATATGACAGAAGTCGGTTCCATTATGCTAAATTCCAAGTTGCCCATAACCATCATGGATCTTGCTATCATTTTTCTTGAAAAAACAATCATTGCCATTCCCATGATTGTTTTCTTCACTGATTTATTTGTAAAATTTCAAGAATAATGAGTTTTTTTGATAAAATTTGTCAAATATTAAATAAACCCCTTCCGCTTAGACCGGAAGGGGTTTTATGCTGACCCGTCAGGGATTTTGCCCGCAGCCGTAAGAGCCGTTCATGGGGCCCTGTTGGGGGCCGCCCTGCCGCGCGCCGTCCATCATGGCGCCATGCTGGAAACCGGGATTCATCTGCATGTCTTGATGCATGGGAGCAGAAACTTCATAGCCGCCAAGACGGGGATCGACCATGCCAAAGACCATGGCAACATGGGTGAAAAAGACAAAGAGCAGCAGGATGAAGATATGGCATTTGGCATTTTTCTTGGCGTCCGGGCCGTTACCAATAAAGCCGAGCTCCGTGAAAAGAAGCAGGAAGGCGGGGATGATGCCAAGGACATAGGCCCAGACCGCGATAAGGTCGATGGGGCCCCGCCACTCAATGGTGGGGATGTAGCGCGTAACTAGGTAGAGGGCGGCCACGATGAAATAGAGGCTAAAGAAGAGACCGCCTCGATGGGAGAGGGTCTGCCATTTTTCCCTTTCTTTGCCGCTTCCTAAAAGGCTGAAGGCTTCCGCCATAAAAATGGTTTCGATGAAAACCACGGGGACAGCCATAAAGAGAATCAAAAACCAGGGGGAATGAAGACTTAAAAGCTCCATGTAATGGGTCATGACCATGAGAATGGCTCCTTTCATACAAGAGGCGCTGCTTTATGCAGCAAAGGGGTACGCTTGATGGCTTCGATGTCTTTGGTGCCCGCTAGCTGCATGACAATGGACAGTTCATGATTGATCTGGTCAAAGACGGATTTGACGCCTTCGGCGCCGCCGAGGTTCAATCCGTAGATCAGGGGGCGTCCCAGAGCCACGAGATCGGCGCCGCTTGCAAGGGCTTTGAAGACGTGGCTGCCGCGGCGGACTCCGCTGTCAAAGACGATGGGAACGCGGCGGCTAACCACGGACGCTATGCTCGGAAGGACCGTAATGGAAGCAGGCCCCCCATTAAGCTGCCGCCCGCCATGGTTAGAGACCCAAATGCCATCAGCACCGGCCTTGATGGCAGCCTCCGCGTCTTCTGGCGACTGGATGCCTTTGACGAGGACGGGCAGCCCGGAGAGGGTCTTGATCTTATCAATATCGGAAGGAACAAAGTCCGCTTTTGCCGCGGCGTAAATCTCGGCAATGCCTTTGCCGACCCCGTCTTGGGAAGAATAGGCGGCAAGATTTGGCATGGGCAGCGGGAACTGGAAGTGATTGCGTACGTCCTCTTCACGGTAGCCGCCCAGGGTCGAATCCACAGTGAGGATGATGGCTTTGACGCCTGCCTTGACGGCTTTTTTGACGAGATAGGCGTTAAACCCATCGTCCTTACTCATATAGAGCTGGAAAAACTGCGGGGCGCCGGGCACGGCGGCAGCGACATCCCTTAGGTCCGTGCTGCCGTAGGTGCTTAAGGAAAACAGGGACCCTGCCGCGGCCGTTCCGATGGCCGTATCGATTTCCCCTTTGACATGAGCCAGACCGTGGGCGGCCGATGGGGCCTCAATCACAGGGGTCTTGAGGGAAATCCCAAAAATCGAAGTACTAAGGTCAGCCCCACTCAGTCCCTGGAGGACCCGAGGGATGATCTGCAGGTCATCAAAGGCCCTCGTATTTTCGCGCAGCGTCCATTCATCCTCGGATCCGCCGCGGATATACCCAAAGGCGCCCCGTTCCATGTTCGCTTTGACCCGTTCTTCCAAGGAAGGTAGGTTCAGGATGTCAATCGGGTGTTCTTCCATACTTGTATAATACGTCATGATGGCGTGCCTCCTTGCTTGTAAGCATATAATAGAATTCCTAGGAAAATCCTTCGTTATAATACCCCTATTAGGTATATGAGTCAATAAGGGATCTCTCTGTTTGCAAATTCTTCACAGGTTTTTCCCTATTTTGTATGTTTTTTTAACAAGAAGGTGCATGGATTCATGCTATGCTGGAACGGGCTGTCCTTAAGGATTCCCTTTTATCTATAAAAAAAGAACCGCGGGGAAAAAGGCATTTCCTCACGGTCCTTTGCGTTATCAGGCGTTTTTCACAATGAGTTCCAGGAGTTTCATGGTCATTTCATAGCTTTTTACAAAGGAGCTGACGGGCAGGAACTCAAAACGGGAATGGAAGTTCATGCCGCCCGTAAAGTAGTTCGGAGTCATGATTTTTTGCGTTGAAATGTAGGATCCATCGGTCCCGCCGCGCATGGCGATGGTCTTTGGCGTTATCCCCAGTTCCTTCATGGCGTCGTAGATATAATCGATGGCTTTATGGTTCTCGTCCGTAACAGCGTCGGCGATATTGCCGTAGATGTCGACTAGTTCCAGTTCGACCCGAGCCCGCGGTTCCATTTTCTTAAGGCGCTCGACATTTTCCCGGATAAGGGCCTTGCGCGCTTCATAGCGGGTCTTGTCATGGTCGCGGATATTGAGGGTCACAACGGCGGTGGACTGGTTGGACTGGACGGCCTGACACCAGATATAGCCTTCCTTGCCTTCCGTGCATTCCGGAGTTTCCTTACGGTCAAAGAGGTTAATGAAGTCGACGGCCAATAGGGTCGGGTTGACGAGGACGCCTTTGGCACTCATGGGATGGGCGCTGACTCCGTGAATGGTTACTTTGCCGCTGCCGGCGTTAAAGGTCTCGTAGACGACTTCCCCGAGTTCGCAGCAGTCGATGGTATAGGCAAAGTCGACAGGAAAACGGCTGAAGTCGATATGCTTTGACCCAAATAGGCCCACTTCCTCATCAGGTACAAAGGCGACATAGATATCGCCGTGATAAAGGGATGGATCACTGGTCAAGGTCTCAAGGGCGGTGACTACGTTTGTGACGGCGGCTTTGTTGTCACTGCCAAGGACGCTCGTGCCATCGGTCACAATGAGGTCATCCCCCTGATAGCGCAGGAGTTCCGGATGGTCCTTGGTGGTCATGACGATCTGTTGATCTGCGTTCAGGACGAGGTCTTTCCCGTCGTAGTTTTTGACCATATGGGGATGGACCACAGGCGAAAGGTTGACGTCCACCGTATCAAGGTGCGTGCAAAAGCCCACGGCAGGGACCTTTTTGGTGAACCCTGCAGGCAGATGGGCCGGCAGGCGAGCTGTAAGGACGCCGTATTCACTCAGGTGGATGTCCTCAAGGCCCAGGCGTTCCAGGTCCTTTTGGACGGCCCGCGCCATGTCCCACTGTCCCTCCGTGCTGGGGACCTTCGTGCCCCCATTGGCGCAGCTTTGGGAAGGGATGGCGACATAGTCATAAAAGCGATTGACAAGTGTTTCACGAATTTCCATCTATGATTGCCTCCTTAGGTCGATAGAGTGATAGGAATCATTATATTTTCATAACCGCCCCCCAATCGGCGCGATTTGTGCGCCGAGTAAACTAACCGTTACATGGGTCTCGGGTAAATGTAAGCCCCTTGGAACCCAAGCGGAATACCGAGGAACCAGAAGACATAAAGCAGAACGGTGAGCGTGACAAGAAGGGCGATGGTATAGGGCAGCATAAGGCTTGACAGGGTCCCTACCCCGGTCTTCTTATAGTATTTTTGACAGTAGATGATAATCAGCGGATAAAAGGCAAACATAGGCGTGCAGACGTTGACGGCCGAGTCCGAAATCCGGAAGGCGACCTGCGTCAGTTCCGGCGCGATGCCGACGCTCATGAGCATGGGGACAAAAATCGGGGCCAGGATGGACCATTTAGCCGATGCCGACGTAATGAGCAGGTTCAAGATGGCCACAAAGACGATGATGCCAAAGACGGTGATCTGCGGCGGCAGGGCCAAGGATTTCAGGAATTCCGCTCCCGCAATGGCAATGAGGGCCCCCAGGTTTGAAGCCCCAAAGGCATACATGAACTGGGCGGCAAAGAAATAAAAGACGATGAGCTGGACGAGGGTATGCGTGATTTCTTCCATGGAGTGGGTAAAATCCTTACTGGACCGGAAGGTCCCGCTCATGATGCCATAGACAATGCCCGGGATGGCACACAAGAGGAAGATGATAGCCACGATGGACTGCATCACAGGGGCCTTGAAGCTGGCAATGTTGCCAGCAGGGTCACGGAAGAGGGAATTTTCCGGGATCAGGGCAGCAAAAAGACCCACCAGCAGGAAGATGAGCACGCAAGAAGCCACGGCAAAGGAACGGTTTTCCTGGGGCGTGATGGGTTTCATGGCGTCTTCGGAAGCATCGATATCCGCGTCAAGGGGGCAGGCCTTGCGGCACCACGGTTCGGTGACATGTTCCGTCACCCACCAGCAAACAAGGATGATGGGGAAGGTGGCGGCAAAGGCAAAGAAATAATTGCACAGGACGTTCACTTCATAAGAAGGGTCAATGAGCTGAGCCGCCATCTGGGTGAAGCCCTGAATGACGGGATCAATGGCAGAAGGCGTGTAGTTTGCCGCAAACGCGCCGGCAATCCCGGCAAAGGAAGCGGCTACGCCGGCAAGGGGGTGTTTTCCCGAAGCGTAGAAAAGGTAGGCCGCAATCGGGATGATGATCATATACCCGCTGTCCGGCGCCAAATGGCTCAGCATACCGACAACGATCACGATGGGCGTCATGAGAAAACGCGGCGTCACGGAAAGGATCTTTTTAAGGCCTGTATTGATATACCCCGAGCCCTGGGCAATGCCGATGCCAAGCGTGGCAACGATGACCATGCCAAGGGGCGGAAAACCGGCAAAGTTTGAAACCATCTTGGTCATCAGGGTAACAAGGCTCTTTGGGGCAAGCATGTTTGTGACCATGATTTCTTTCCCTGTCGTAGGATGGATATAACCAAAATGGAACTGGGACAAGAACGCGGATAAGATGCACGTAATAAAAAATGCCGCGATAAAGAGCATGGTAATGTCGGGGATGCGGTTGCCGGCGCGCTCGATGAAACCGAGGAAGCCGCCGACTTGTTCCTGAGCGGGCTGTTGAGGCTGACTCATGAGGACTCCTCCTTTTCTTGGTGCAGATGGGTCAAAAGGATATAGGGACAGGCAGTAAACGAACTTTGATGGACCTCCTTTCTGTAGTGGCGGGACCACGGCGTCAGACGGGAAAAAGACAGCCTCCCAGCAAGGGGGCAAAAGGGAAAGCCTATCCCGCGCCGCCCCCATGGGCCGCGGGCAAGGTCAGCTCCTGGGATAGGCCATAAGGAAGCGATTCTGCGCGTCCTTCAAGGCTGCCACAACAGCTTTTTGGGATAGGGCCAGAAAACGCTTTTTGAGCAGATCCGTAATGAGGTCCGTATCGGTCACGAGGTTCTTGCCTTCTATGATCTGGCGCAGGAAATCAATGGTATCACTCATGATCATATTGGCGCTGCAGTTGATGATGGTTCCCGTTTTTACATCCACGACGAGGCTCAAGGTAAAGGTGCCGTACATGGCGTTGATGGCATCTTCCTTGGAAACCCGAGCGACGCCGGTCACAAAGACAGAATCTGGTGGATAGGTTTTCATGATGGATTCCTTTCAAGGCCGTTATTTTCTGATTATTGGTGCAAAAATAGGACTACGCGGCTGTATACCTTCATCCTACACCCGAGAAAAAGGCGTGTCAAACAAATATCTTGCTTTTCTGAAAAATCTATGGTACAGTTACATCAGTAATGAATAACTTCATCATTCCTTAGTTATGTGGAAGCAGTTACCCTGCCATCCGTCCGTAAGTAAGGCCTGAATCGCGGCGTCCCGCCCTTTCAGGCCTTTTTTTGTGCAATTGCCGAGGAGGAAACATCATGAATAAACAGCAACCGATTGGCGTCATTGATTCCGGAGTTGGCGGACTGACAGTCCTGCGCCGCCTGCAGGAGCTCATGCCCCATGAACATTTCATCTTTTTGGGCGATACGCTCAATACGCCCTATGGCAACCGGTCCCGTGAGGATATCATCCGTCTCGTGAACCAAATGACCGACTACCTCTCGTACCGCAACATCAAGGCTCTGGTTGCGGCGTGCAATACGATTACGGTCCTGGGAGAAGAAACCATCCGCAACGGCCATGATTTTGAAGTCATCGGCATGGCCAAGGGCAGCAAGATGATCCCGCGCGTCACCAAAACAGGGCGCATCGGCATCATGGCAACGGATTTTACGATCAGTACGGGAGCCCACAAAAAGGAAATCCAAGCCGCCCATCCGGAGTATCAAGTCTTTGGTGTCGGCTGTCCACGTCTTGTTCCCCTCATCGAGCACGAACAGTTTGGGACGGCTGAACTAAAGGACGCCATCAAGGAATATACGGATATCTTGAAGAGCCATGACGTCGATACGGTAATGCTGAGCTGCACCCATTACCCCTTCCTCAAAAAAGAAATTGAAGCCGCCATGGGACCAGCCGTCACCGTCCTTGATCCGGCGGAAGTCACCGCCAAAAAATGCCGCTATGACCTTTGCGAGCGGGATCTTTTGTGCAAAACCGGCACGGGAACTACGGAAATCTGCTTTACGACCGACCTGGAAAGAGGCCTGCGTCTAGCTTCCCTCATGGTTGATTTGAGCGCGTGCCGGGCACATGTCGTGGGGCTTGAGCGGCAGGATCCGGCCCAAAAGGTAGGCTGATTGAGGCGGTTACACGTTAAAACCGCTAAGGCAAAAAGACCCAAAGGCATAAGACAACAAGCAAGCCCTCAACCGAACGTAAGCGCAAGTTCAGTTGAGGGCTCTTAGTTTTTATTCGGGTTCTGTAAGAGCCGTGCGCCGCCCTGAGGCGAAAAACCGTAAGGCTCTTTTTTTCTTATAAGATTCCCGCGATTGACTTTGCCTATTTTTTAAGGACAAAGGCTTTTTTAGGCTGACCGCAGAGCGGGCAGACATAGTCATCCGGTTCGCTTTCAAGGTCCCCGACATACTCATAACCGCACACGGGGCAGCGGTAGACTTTCCTTCCTTCCACGGATGTTTCTTCCGGTGCAAACCGATTGATAAGCGCCTCTAGGCGGAACCCATGCCCCCCTTCCTGACGGGCAAAAACAGCCATTTCATCAGCGGCTTCCGATAAACCGGCAGCCCGAAATTCATCAGAGATGGCTTTGATCTTTTCTTCACCGGCGGCTTCGACTTTCTGCAGGCTTCTTACAAGGTTCCAGAAATCCTGGGGATAAGCCCCTTTCAAGACGGCGTAGAATCCGGAATGGAAGGCTTCTTCGTTTCCGATGGCCATAAATTCCTTGCTTACTTCGTCAAGTCCCTGTTCTTTTGCAAGCCGGGCCAGTGCATAGTACATCATGACACCGGTTGCTTCCCCCTGCATCATTTTTTCAACAAACGCCTCAAAAGGGCGGCCTTTTACGATTCCATGCAAACTCATTTTGATTTCCTCCCTTGGACTCTTTTTCTTTTGATGGTCACAGTATATCGTCCTAATTTAATTTTGTCAAATTAAATTTTATAAAATTTAATTTTTCTTTTTACCTAGAGTCTGTTAGAATAGAGTCGTCCCCTTCTGGGACCTCAGATTCAGCCAAAGGAGAAGTTCCATGAAAAATGACCAGGACCAGTGGCTGCTGCTCGATTGTCAGCTTTGTTTCCCGCTCTACGCCTGTGCGCGTAAGATTGTAGCAGCCTACCATCCTTATTTGAAAAAGATTGGCCTGACCTATACGCAGTACATTACCATGATGGTTCTCTGGCAAGAGCGAGAAATATCCGTAAAAGACCTGGGAACCCGGCTTTATCTTGATTCAGGAACCCTCACGCCCGTTCTCAAGACCTTGGAACGCCAGGGCTATGTTGCTCGTACGCGCAGCAAGCTGGATGAACGGGTCGTTGTTGTTTTGTTGACGGAAAAAGGCGCCCACCTCAAGGAAAAGGCCCTTTCCGTGCCGGAACAGATGAGCTGCCAGCTCATGCAGCGAGGGCTTTCGATGACGCTGGAAGAAGCAGAAGCCCTCAAGAAAAAGCTTTATGAAATCCTTGCTTGTCTCTCTTCCTAAAAAACGGGAAGACAGCGGCCCGCTAAGGCCACCGCCTTCCCGTTTTTCATATCTACTTTCATATCGCTTTTCACGCCTATTTGAGCACGCCTCTCACGGCCCCCATACCAAGGAGGACGCCTAAAAGACACAGGCCCACACTAAGGAAAATATAAAGGAACCCTTTGGCGAGATCCCCCCGGTAAAAAAGGGTCACGGTCTCCAGGGAAAAGGTTGAAAAGGTCGTAAAGCCGCCGCAAAATCCCGTTTTCCAAAAGAGCAAAAAGGCCCCGCTCGTGCCGTGGATCGCGGCAAGTTCCGTGATGGCCCCAATGACAAGGGCACCGACCAAGTTCGTCAAGAGCGTCATGGCCGGAAAGTCCATACCCACGGGCATCAGGCTCAGTCCATAGCGGCAGGCGGCACCAAGGCCGCCGCCCAAGAAAACGTAAAGCACGCTCACGGCAATCCCCCTCTATAGATAAAGAAAGGGGCGTGCCCTGTGCGCGCCCCCAAAAAGCGAGTAATCAGCCCAAATAGGTCAAGAATGTCTGGACCTGGTTCTTTAGTTCCGACTTTGTGCTGTCAGAAAGGACGAGTTCGTCCGT
>SCPO01000155.1_pt1 | contig 82613 bp, 102 predicted proteins | sample 6106821 | NCBI WGS metagenome assembly SCPO01 (sample SAMN10720448, study PRJNA508395) | human gut metagenome | isolation source: Participant 2 stool, 0 month | host: Homo sapiens | collected 2017
CGGATTCCAGCACTGCATTTGTAAATGAGAGAAATGCAAATCCGAGGCCGCCTGCCGCTCCCGTTCCCGGCTGCTTTGGATCTGCTTTCGGGAGCCTGGCGTGCCAAAGCCGCATATCGTTCCAGCCACTGGTCCATCTGAACAATCATCTCTGGCGTTGCACCTTTCTGCGGGCCGTAAACGGCACTGCAGCCCAGATCGCCGCAGAGCATATTCGTCACATCACATGCAATATAAAAATGGCAATCTGCCAGCTCTGGGCACATTTTATCGAAATGGTTTTAAAATTTCCAGCCCTGCGCACCATACGGCACCTGTCTCCCCTCTTTATCCAGAAAATCGTATCCCAACGCCTGAAGCATTCCCACACCGCCGTCATTGGTTGCACTTCCGCCGATTCCCATGATAAAACGCCGGCAGCCTTTGTCCATGGCATCCCGGATCATTTCTCCTACTCCATAGGTAGTGGTGAACAGCGGATTTCTCTTTTCCGCAGGCACCAACGTAATGCCCGCAGCCTGAGACATTTCCATAATCGCCGTATGTGTGCTTTCAATGATACCGTAACGGGCTGTAACCGGTTCGCCCAGAGGGCCTGTTACGGAAATCTCACGGATCACACCATTCATTCCTGCTGCCAGAGCGTCTACTGTCCCCTCTCCTCCATCCGCAAGAGGACGCACCTCTACCAAAGCGTCCGGATAAACACGCCGGATACCGGTTCGAACGGCATTCCCTGCCTCCATTGATGAAAGACTTCCTTTGAATGAATCAATTGCAACTGTTACCTTCATATCCGCTTCCTCCGTAATTGATCTGAGACTGTTCTTCTTTGAAAACATTTATGCTTCTATTATAACTGTAAAATAAAGAAATGGATATGTTATCTGAAATATTTTTATGTTATAATCTTCTGTACTGCATCTGATTTAAAACAATATCATTTTATAGATAATAAAACTGCCGCAAACGGCATAAAAGGAGGCCTCTTTCATGGCTCAGGCAAACTGCGAAACCTGTATGAATTATGAATATGATGAAGAATGCGACTACTATGTCTGCACAAAGGATCTGGACGAGGATGAAATGGTTCGTTTTATCCGGGGAGAGTTCAGGGACTGCCCTTACTATCGGTTCGGAGACGAATATCAGATTGTAAAACATATCTGATGAGAAAATACCTCTATCTGCGCCGCAGCTCCTTAAAAAAATCCGTCATCAGACAGGAACATTCTTCCCCAAGAATACCTGTTTCTACTTTTACCTGATGATTAAATCCCGGCTCTTTAAGAATATTTAATACCGAACCGGCACAGCCCGCCTTCGCATTCATGGATCCAATGACAACACGGGGAATCCTGGCCTGTACAATGGCTCCGGCGCACATGGGACAGGGCTCCAGCGTGACATACAGCGTACAATCCTCCAGCCGCCAGTCTCCCTCTTTTTTGCAGGCTCTTTTTATGGCTGTAATTTCTGCATGGGAAAGAACCGTTTTATCTGCATTCCGACGGTTGTAGCCTCTGGAAATGATACGGCCCTCTTTTACAATCACGCAGCCGATTGGGACGTCTCCAATCGCAGCCGCTTTTTTTGCCTGACGAACCGCTTCCTTCATAAAGGCTTCATCTGCCCGGCGGGCTGCTCTTGCAGCCTCCTCTGCCGCAAGGGCAGCCAGACGTTTTTTCTCATTCCTCTGCTCCCAGCGGCGTCTGCGGGTTTCAAGTCCCTTTGCATTTGCCAAAGCAATTTCCTGTTCTGTCATACGATCAATCTCCTTATATGCGTTGAGGTCAAACGACTTGTGACCCTAATATCCTATTATAAATAAAATCATAAATTTTGCAAAGGAAGGATCAATCAATATGAAATTATGCGGGCTTCAGAAAACAACGCTTCTGGACTTTCCGGGAAAGGTAGCTGCCACGATCTTTACCGGCGGATGCAGCTTTGCCTGCCCTTTCTGCCACAACAGCGAGCTGCTTGGACGCAATACTGAGGCACTTTGCTCTCAGGAAGAAGTAATGACATTTTTAGGGAAACGAAAGAACATATTGGAGGGTGTCTGCATCACCGGAGGAGAACCAACTCTGCAGCCAGATCTGGAGGATTTTATACAGTTTGTCCGCAGTCTTGGGCTGGCAGTAAAGCTGGATACAAACGGATACCAGCCAAATGTGCTCATTAATCTTTGCGAAAAGGGCTTTTAGACTATGTAGCTATGGATATCAAAGCAGGAAAAAGCCATTATGCGCATGTAAGCGGGCGCACCGGGCTGAATCTGGAACGAATCGACCAAAGTATCCGTTTTCTTTTAAATGGTTCTGTCCCCTTTGAATTTCGTACGACCGTTGTAAAAAGCCTCCATGATAAAAGTGATTTTGAGGAAATCGGGCCATGGATCCAGGGTGCGGACAATACTTTCTGCAGTCTTATCAGGAGTCCGGCCAGGTACTGTCCCCGATTCCTGCAAAAGCTTTTCCCGGGAAGAAATGGAGGAATTTGCCCGGATTGTATCACCCTATGCCGGAATCGTCAGGCTCCGTGGAATCGACTGATCCATGCATGGCCTGTCAGTCCGTATTTTCCATACTGACATCTGCATACCAGTAACCGAACCGGCCGTTTTGAACCGGCTGTTTTTTGGCAAGAACAAAATGCGGAAACCCGAACATGGAAGCCATATATTTTTCGCTGCTGTAATAATGGCCCGGAACCCCCAGAATATAGCGTACCCGTTTGCGCGCCTCATCGCCTACACGGGCAAATACCAGATACCGGTAATTATAATAGCCATGAAGCAGAAAGCTGTTGTTTCCATACGTCCAGTTTTCCCTCGGTAAAAGGCCGATATCCTGAGGACGGATGGTGAGAATCTCGATGGTACCCGGACTGTCAAAAGCCTGTATCTTGGGATAGCGCTTTCGGAAGGCTTCCCACAAAAGCTCCGGACTGCCGGCGCTTTCTTCCTGCTCCAGACGCGCCAGCTTTTCGGGATTTTCTAAAGGAAATTCCTCCTCCTGAGGCAAAGAAACGCGAGCCGGATGGGAGGCTAATGGCTCTGATGGCTCCTGCGCTGCCTCCTCTCTGGCCTGTTCTTTTTCTTCCACAGGCTTCTCATGTCCGGCCGGCAGTATTCCCAATATATTTCCTACTTTATTTAGGTTCTGCAAAAGCATTTGGGTACCGCTTCCCATTCTCTGATTATCTTCCGGATGATCCTGACCGCCTGCTTCCACATCTTCTTCGCTATGCGGGGCCTCTGATCCTTCCTTTTCATCTTTTAAAGCCATCTCTGCCTTTTCAATCTGTATTTCATCTTCCTCCGGCTCTTTCGTCTCCTCCCTGGCCGCTTCCCGTTCCTTTTCTTCTAAAACTAATTTCGCTCTCTCCGCCTCCAGACGTTCCTCCTCTGCCTGAATTTCCTGATTCAGTTCCGTCAGCTTTCTATGGATCTGCTCGCTCTCATCCCCTACATTCTGAGACGTTACCTCTGCCAGATCTACCTCTGCGGCCTGAGTAACTGCATCCTCCCAAATCGTCTTATACACCCGCCAGTCTTCTTCCTTTTCATGGACGGAAAGGCCATAACAGATTTCCATAGCACAGCCAGATCCTCCAATATTTTCCATCGGAATCACAGCTCTGAACTCGCCCGCTCCATTGTGAATAAAAATATTACCCAGAAAAATCTCTTTATCAGGCGCCAGCAGATACACCCCAGATCGCTTCCTCCTGAATAAACCTTTTTTACATTTACATTCAACCTGCACTGGCCGCTTCTGGTTTCCAGCTTGGCAAATCCTATATTTTTCCCCTTTGCGCTTCCTTCATATGCATAAATATAAGAAATCAATCTTCTATAATTCACCATTTTCCTACTCCTTGCACCATTTCCAAATCGCTCCACCCCAGACCTGTCTGCCTGTCCCCAGATGGCAGCCCGGTTTCCGCTGTTACCATTATTTATATGTTTTTCCCCTTGAAAGTATGTCGAGAAAATGCTATTCTATATGGAGAAAATTGCAAAAATAATTTTCATTTTACGGAAAGGGTGGATATTATTATGAGAATCTGCAAAGCAAAAAATTATGATGAAATGAGCCGCCAAGCTGCCAATGTCATTTCCGCACAGGTAATCATGAAGCCTAATTGCGTGCTGGGACTGGCTACCGGTTCTTCACCGATCGGTACCTACAAGCAGCTGATCGAATGGTACAACAAGGGCGATCTGGATTTCTCCAATGTAAAGACAGTAAACCTGGACGAGTACAAGGGACTTACAAAGGATAACGATCAGAGTTACTATTATTTTATGTATAATAATCTCTTTAAGCATATCAATATTGACTTAAATAACACAAATATTCCTGATGGAACAGAGCCGGACAGCGCCATTGAGTGTGCCCGCTACAACCGTGTGATCGATGATATCGGCGGCATTGATCTGCAGCTTTAGGAATCGGACACAACGGCCACATCGGTTTCAATGAGCCTGATTCTGAATTTGCAAAATGACTCACTGCGTTGATTTAACAGAGAGCACCATTGAGGCAAACAAGCGCTTCTTCGCTTCTATCGACGATGTTCCCAGACAGGCTTATACCATGGGTATCAAGACCATCATGCAGGCAAAGACAATCCTTCTGATTGCCAGCGGTGCAGATAAGGCCCGCATCCTCCGCGAAGCTCTCTGGCCCTGTAACCCCTCAGGTTCCCGCTTCTATCTTACAGCTTCACAATAATGTAATCGTAGTGGCTGACGAAGCGGCTATGGCTGAGTTTTAATTTTACAAAAATACAAATCATTTAAAAATCCCTCTGCGGCAGATTACAGGTACCTTCGCCACAGAGGGATTTTTCTATTAAAATATAATCTCATGCATATACTCTTCAATATCATCTCTCAGTATATTTTTAGCTTTTTCCAAATCACCTGTCATCAAAGAATCGATAAGATTTACATGATTTCTGGCATCTGTCTTACGTTTTTGGTTCCAAACATTGCAATAATACTGATTAGAGGCTCTAATGGAAAAGATCATGGCATCAGCCAGAGCCTTTTATAAAAGCTGTTATTGCTGAAGGAACACAGCAGCTGATGAAATTGATTGTTTAAAGTCCAATGGATCTTTACATCCAGATCATCTTTATGTATCACAGACTCTTCGTTTAATGCAATCAGCTGTTTGTATTCATTTTCACCCATATGAGGATATGCAGCCTCTAAAGCTGCAAGTTCTATTGTTTTACGAAACTCCACTAATTCACGAATCTGTGTCGGATGAATCATTTCCAGTTGATAGCCATACCGGGGAATATTTTTTAATATTCCTTGACTGCAAAGCTGAACCAGTACCTCTCTGACCGTCGTCTTACTTGCAGAATATTTTTCAATCAGGTCTTTTTCATTTAGAATTGTATTGGCCGGATAGTCTCCATTTAAAATATGCGCCAGCACTTCTTCATAAACACGGTCTTTTACAGAAATCCTTTCCACACTATCCTGCTCCTCTCTGATATATGATATGTCTGAAAACATAAAAAGCGGCTGCCTGCAGTGTACAGCAAATGCAGCCGCTTAATGCATATTTATCCTTTCACTGCTCCTGCCATCATACCTGATTTTTGGAACCTTTGCAAGAATAAGTAAAGCAAAATAATCGGAATTATAACCAGCGTAGTTCCGGCTAGAATAACCGGCCACGGAGTGGACAATCCCTCACTGACCGGAAGCAGGGAAATAGTAACCATAAGTGTGTATTTTGATGATTTCTCAGATATAAAAGCGGCCAGAAAAAGTCATTCCATCTGGCAATCAGGGTAATCGCAGCCCATGATGCCAAAGCCGGTTTAATGACCGGAAGTACTATTTTAGTGAAAATACCAAAATCTGTACATCCGTCCACTCTGGCGGCCTCAATCAGTTCATCGGGAATATCGCTCATATACTGATGCATATAAAAGATACCCACAGCTGTTGCGATACGCGGAATAATCAGTGACCACAGGCTGTTAATCAGATTAAACTTCTTCATCAGAATAAACAGCGGCACCGCTCCTACCTCCGGCGGAATCAGCATAGTTGCAATCACAAAGTAAAACAGAAAATTTCTGCCCGGAAAACGGAACTTGGCGAAAGCAAAGCCAGCTAAAGCGCAGAAATAAAGAGTTGTCACCGTACCAATCAGCGTTGTAAATACACTGTTAAACAGATTCTGCCCCAATGGAATCATTTCAAACAGACGTTTAAAGTTTGCCAGTGTAGGATCCTGTACTATTATCGAATGAAATCCGCTGATACTTTCTGTAGCCGGCTTCAGGGAAATCAGACACATCCAGGCAATTGGAAATATACAGATCAGCGAGATCACTGTCAGCGCACCGTAAACCAGAACGGTATCCCACCTTCGTTTTGCTTTATATCCCATATGCGCCTCCTTACAACTCTCCCTGTTTTCTTCTCGCCACAAACTGCACCGCAGAGAGAATACCCAGGATTATAATAAGCACTACACCAATTGCTGATGCATATCCCATATTAAATACATTGAAGCCGGATTCATACATATACTGGAACAATGACGTATTGGAAGCGCCTGGTCCTGGAAGTATGTAGGATTCATTAAACAGCTTCCAGCTGTCCACAGTAATTGTAATGGAACAGAAAAATAGGATATTGCGCAGAAGCGGTAATGTAATATAGAAAAACTGCTTCAGCTTTCCTGCCCCATCTACCGTTGCAGCTTCATAGTAATCGGTAGAAATATTCAGCAGTCCCGACAATACAATCATGGTAAACCATGGTGTATTTCTCCATACATTCAAGAGAATAACCGGAATTTTTGAATAACGTGTATCTGTCAGCCAGCCAACCGATCCTACACCAAACATCCCCAGAAATTCATTGATCAGACCTGTATTTTCATCAAAAAGCATTCTGAAAATCAGACCCATTGCAATGGCAGCACAAATATTGGGCAGAAATGTAACTGTCTTAAAAAACGATTTGTGCTTTAATGAACTGCTGTTTAGCAGGCTGGCAATTATAACTGCAAGCACCAGTATCAGGACCATACCAGTAATCCAATATACTACTGTATTTACCAGAGATTCCCAAAATAAATTGTCTATGAGAATCTTCTGGTAATTATCCGTTCCGCACCACACCGGATCCCCGATTCCCTTCCACTCTGTAAAGGAGATATAGAAGGTCCATATGGTAGGGATCAGCTGAAACAGAAAAAACAGTATGAAAAATGGAAGAATAAATAAATACGGTGCTCTATATTTTTTTATATTCTTTAACATTTATCTCCTCATCATTACTTAACGATCTCAGCCTGACCAATCTTTGCCTTAAGATTCTTATCCATATTGGCAATTGCCTCTTCCATTGTCTGATTTCCTGCAATATAGGTCTCAAGCTCTGCTGTGATAATTTCATCTGCCTCTGCATCCTGAGGTGTTACAACAAGGTTGGGAGAACCATTTTCAAGACATTTTCCTTCCATTTCACGGAAAGACTGTCCACCGTAAAAATCAGATGGCTCTTTCCAGAATTCATCCTCTAACATCGCAGTTGAAATAGGATTAGCATATGGAGCATTCTGGGATTCCATGGATTTTACCCACTCTGTACGGGATGGTGTATCAAAATGGAAATCATGCCACATCTGCTCTAAAAGACCTGCATAAACATTATCGCCTTTGTTTACGATACAGAAATAGGATGAAACAGGAGCTCCTGCTGTTCCTACTTCCTCAAATACCGGCGAAGGCATTACACGCCACTGGCCTGCTGTTGCCTGACAGTTCATTCTCAAAAATTCATCCCAGAATGCGCCGATATAGAATGTAGCTACCTGCTGGCTGTTTACTGCATCATAGAGAGCCGGCTGCATAATCTGTGACTTTAACAGCAATCCTTCGCTGTTAAGGGTATCCAGCATACCAAAAGCCTTCTTTGCTCCCTCATCGCTGCCTAATACAATCTGACCGTTCTCATCCCAGATTCTTGCTCCTGCCTGAGGCATAAGACCGCGTCTTCCCCAATATCTCCAGGTCATAGAGTCAGGGCTGATATAGGAGAGGTATACTTCCCCGTTGCTCTTTTCCTTTAACTGGCGTCCTGCTTCTACATATCCCTCAAACGTAGACATCTGAGCCGGATCCACACCATATTTATCAAAGATTTCCTGATTGTAGAACAATACATTCGGTCTTACTGATTCCGGAAGACCATAAATCTTTCCGCTGATCGTTGCGTCATTGGTTGCGCCTTCAACCATTTCATCAATATACTGAGATACAAACTCTGTCTCATCTCTTAAAAGTCCTGCCTGAGCCAGATCCAGGATATTAACCGGGTCAATATACACTGCATCCGGAAGATCATCCTCTGCGCCAGCAAGAGCTGTCATGGTGATCTTTTCACGGCTCTTCGCCTGACTTTCGTTCTGTACGATTTCAAGAGTTACCTCTGGTGCAATATCTCTGTTTCTCTCCAGCCATGCATCGAAATACTCTTTAAATACTGAGGCTGTCCTGTTCCGTAATCGTACCTGCCGGATAAACAGTCTTTTCTCTCTGAAGCCTCCGGCTTTTTTCCCTCATCTTCCTTTGCGGCCTCTGACTGTGCTCCCGAAGCAACTGTTGTTTCTGCCGGTTTCTCAGACCCGGAGCATCCACAAAGTGTTCCCGCTGCCAGTGCTGCTACCATTAAACATACTGTTCTTTTTTTCATTTTCCTTCCTCCTTGCTTTTTTCATATATTTATCGCTGTTTTTAAATTTCTCTTGCCGCCTCTACAATCGCATGGATTCGTTCATATGGAATTTCTGTAGGAAGCGTACAATCTGCCCCCAGAATAAACCTCCTCTTTCCATAGGTTTCGATTAGCTTCTTTGACGCTGCTTTCAACTCATCGATGCTGCCGTCAACCATCACGCCGCTTCTGTTTGCAAGGCCTCCCATAACAGTTACATCGCCAAAGAGCTTTCTTCCTTCTTCAATACTGAATGGAGCCTCATAGACTCCCCAGTTTACCACATCGCTTAATTCCTTATAAGAAGCATACCTCTGCATATTCAGTCCGTCCTTGCACATATGAAGGAAAGTATAACCTCCGGCTTCTTTTACTGCCTGAAGAATCTGCTTATCAAAGGTTTCAATGCATTCTGCAAATTCCTCATCTGTAAAATAACGGCGCTCTGCTCCCAGGCCTGCGTAATATACGCCGTCAACTCCCAGTTCAATATATTTCTGAGCCAGATTAGCCATACAGTCAGCAATTCGCTTCCATGCCTCAATCATGGGCTTTTTGTTTTCTCTGAAATGAGTCACCTGCAGCTCCCTCACCGCTTCATACCCATATCTCACTTCAATCGGATGGATTGCAGAAGCGCAAATTCCATGAAGCGTTCCCAACGAAAATGCATCCGGATCTGCCTGATCCATAATCCGCTTAACCAGTTCAATCTGATTTAACATAAAGCTGTCATTCAAACTGAGTGCCGGAATTTTATTCCAGTCATCCGGTGTACGGATCTCCCCGAAATCCGGCACCAGATTTTCATTCATAATTTTAATAATGTCCGTATCTGTCTCCCGAAAGAAATCGAGGTGGAACTTTAAATCCTCTTCTACCGTCTTAGCGATTCTTGGAAAATGAAGAGAAAAACCAACTGGCACATGATCCGGTACATCTCCTCTGATTGCAGCAATTACACGTTCTTTCTTATTCATCTTACTCTCTCCTTTTTATGTTTTTATTTTACAAAATGTCTTTTTTTACTCTTTTATTTTATATAAATATATGCAATTCGCTATTCATGTTATTAATCATACTACAAAGCATTTTATATATCTATGGGTATTTTGCCATATTTTTTACATTGTTTTTATGCATTATTTACATTTGAGTTTTATAAAAAAACCAGTCTGAATACCTATACGATATCCAAACTGGTTCTATCTTTGCCAAATATTCGATTTACTCCACATCCTCAAACGCCGTCACATATTCAAGCGCGGACGCGCCTTCCATATCCTGTCCATTGATCTGGACTGTAAGTGTGGAAAGCTCAAAATTCTCTATAAATGTATTTCCAATTTCTACCAAAAATTGAGTTTCTGTAACACCTTCGTTATTTTTCGCCTGATTTAAGTTCAGAACGCCTTTTGCATTTTCCTCTTCGCCGGTTTTATCAAAGGAAATAACCTCTGTTCCCTCGGTGAAAACGCCGTATCCGATCATCCTGTCTACCAGTGCCTGAGCATTGAGGTCGTCGTCGTCAAGAGAATCCATCTCCTGAACCAGGCTGTCTCCGTCGCCTTTGTGGTAAATAGAAATAACAGCTACAGGTTCTACATTTGGATCGGGAACCTTGTCTGAAGCCCCGCCAGTAGTCGGAACGACTGCCGGTTCCGGATTTTCTGCAGATACTGTGGTTGTCTCCTCCTTCTGCTTCAGTAGTAGGCGTGCAGGCTGCCAGAGAAACTGCCATAACTGCCGCCATCATACCCAATAACCATTTTTTCATTTAAAACTGCCTCCTTTAATTTTCTCAAAGCTACGGAACCAGGAGGTCAGCTTTGTCAGCGCTTTTACAAGAGCGTTCATCTCTTCCTCTGTGAGAACGTCCATCACTCCCTGTATCATCTGTTCATGAAAATACTTATGGTGCTCGTATGCCTTGATTCCTTTTTCAGAAAGTGAAATATGAACCACCCGCCTGTCCTCTGTGCTGCGGCTCCGCACCACATAGCCCTTTTTTACAAGGCTGTTCATAGAGATGGTCAGTGTTCCTACCGTCACCGACAGCTCCTTTGCGATGGATGACATATTTTTCTTCGTTCCAACGCCGATCGCATGGATGACATGCATATCATTACTGGTCAGATCCTTGTTCTCATAGCTGGTAATGGCCTTCTCTTCGATATCATTGATATCCCGAACAGATTTACCAATACATCGTTCAGTGTATCGTAAGTCTCCACGTCTCTTCCTTTCACTTTCCTCAGTATCCTTCTCAGATACGCTCTACTGATTGTACAGTATTTTCCTGTGTCATACAAGTCCTAAAATGCTTATAAAATTCTTAAAAAACTGTGTCCTGCTGCTCATTTTCAAGCACCAGACGTTTAAATTCCTCGCCGCGCTCTTCAAAATTCCGGAATATGCCGTAGCTGGCAGCTGCAGGCGACATAACACAGCTGCGGCCAGGCCTTGTAACCTTCTTGGCAAGACAAACTGCGTCCTTCAGATGCTCTTGCCAACAGCAGTCTGGACGGATTTTCAAAATCAGGATAATCTGCCGCGATTTCCTCAAAAATCCTCTTTCCTGTGGCCTCCATCAATATAATATGGGGCACCTGCGACTGTGACAGATATTCGATCAGCTCTCGGTAATCAATTCCTCTGTCCATGCCGCCGATTAAGATGGCATCCGTGTCCTTCAGAGTTTTTAACGCCTGAATTGCTGTCTCACAGATTGTAGAAATGGAATCATCATAATATTTAACGCCCTGTATTTCTCCCAGAAATTGTAAGCGATGAGGAAGGGGCTCATACTCCTTAAGGCCTTCTGTAAACGTTTCCTCTGCCATTCCCAGCAGGCTGCACACTGCATAAGTCATACCAATATCAAAATAATTATGCTGGCCCAAAAGGCGGATCTGACCGGTCGGGATCTTATAACGACGGCCCTCATAGCAGATGGATGTAACTCCATCCTTCTCCTCCACATACAAAACAGGGGCTTCTTCCCGTTTTTTTCTGTCTGCCAGATTCCCCTCTGTTTTCCAGAAACGCTCAAGCGGCGGCTCAGGGAAGGAGGACTTTGCAGTAATCAGTCTGGAAACACACTCCCCCGGCTCAGGCAGACACTGAACGCTGCAGATCAGCACATCCTCCGGGGTCTGATTTAAGAAAATGTGCTCCTTGGCCCGTACATATTTTTCCATCGTACCATAGTGATCCAGATGCTCCTCATGGATATTTGATAAAATGGCAATATGGGGTGAAACGGTCATGTATTCCAGCTGATGGCAGGAAAGCTCACACACAATCTTTGTTTCCGGTACGATCTCTTCCATAAGATCGAACACGGGAATTGATATTTCCGCCAGAACCGTATCGTATCCTGCATGTTTGAGCAAATGATACAGCAGCGTGGTAATCGTACTCTTTCCCTTGGTGCCCGTGATACCGATAATCTGATCGCGGAAGCACCTGAAAAACACCTCTGTCTGGGAAAGGATCTGACAGCTGTAATCCTGCACCGGCTTTTCCAGTACCACTCCGGGACTTTTGAAAACCACATCATAATCATTCAGACAGCTCTGGTAATCCGGCCCGCTGATCCATTTTCCAATCCCTTCCGGCAGCTCCCCGGGCGCCGACTGATCCGCGATATCCACGGACTGAAAGGTTCCCAGACGCCGCAGCACCTCCCATGTGGATTTCCCCTCTCTTCCAAAGCCCAGCAAAAGTATCTTTTTCCCCCGTACCCAGGGATCAATTTTCTCTATCACAGTCCGTCTCCTCGTCTCCTATGCTTCCTTTGTACACCTTTCCCTGACAAATTTTTCCCAGGGTTCAGGCACCAGATTGCTGCTGTCAAAATAAGCAGAAAACTTATTTTTCTCTGTCTGATACCGCTCATACAGGCCTGTTTCTTTATAATGTTCAAATAAAAGCGGAAGCTTCTTCCCTCTTTTTCCATCCGCTCAATCGTTAATACAATGGCAGAATTGATCTCATCCCTGCTTCCCACACATTCAAAAGGCTTTTCCTCCTGAATACCCGTAAGCTGATCCAAAAGAGGCTTCATCTCCTCATCCTGCAGCATATTTCTTCCGAAAATCTTCTCCACCTCTTCCTCCGAAAGGAACGGGGACAGGATCAGATATACAAAAAGGCATTTCGGACAATGGCCGCACCAGCTGTCTGTTTTGCTGCCTGCATTGCAGCTCCTGAAAATGGCATGGTACTGCTTCTGCTGTGCAAAAAAGCGGGCAATCTGAAACTCGCTTAAGGGGCGCAGCATACTGAAATAGTACGCGCTTCCTGGAAGATATTCTGCCTCGTAGCGGTGAAAATCCTCCTCAAACTTAAAACTCTTGGAATACTGATGGTTTACAGTACTTCCCTGAACCGTACTCTCATTGGCGCTGGACTCATTTGACAGTGCCACATAGGAAAGTCCGGCCATTCTGGCTGCCATAATGCCTGAAAAAGCTACCAGCGCAGAAAACGGAGTATGGCCGTTTAAATAGCCCTGACGGTTTAATTCCAGCATATTCTGATCCAGCGTACGCTTTACATAAATCACATGATCCTCATCCAGTCCGGCTGCCTCTGTGGTATGGATTGTGGCTCCTCTGGAATTGATAATATAAGCATATACAGGAACGCCTGCGCCCTTTAAAAGTTCCAGGGTCACTGCGGAATCCTTGCCTCCTCCGACAGGAACCAGCACTCCCTTTTCCGAACCGCTGACGGAGGAAAGACGCCCCTGTTTAAAAATAAATTCCGGATCATCACAGACAACATCGGATGCGTCTTCCGTTTCAGATGGCCTGCAGTGGATTTCCATAAAATCCTGAGCATTGGCCTCAGAAATATCATTCACATAGAAAAACTCTCCCAGTCCATTAAAATACAGATCCTTCCACCAGAGAATCTGACGGTCATTTAACACACCTGCTTCCACAATCACCTCCGGTGAGCAGGTAATCTTCCAGTAGCTTACCAGCTCGACCATACCCAGAGAAAAAATCATTTTCCGGAACAGACCGTCCTTCTTCCAGATTTTCCCATCATTTACCGTCTTGGGAAACGTCCAGGTGGGCGCAAAGGAGGATAATCCCTCTATCTCAAAATCATATGTAATCTTATATGCAAATTCTGTTTCTTCTGTCTTATATCCGTGATAATAAAAACGCGGAAATTCCTTCCGAAATTTCTGATATCGTTCCATAAAAACCTCTTTCTGCTGTATGCCTCTGACAAACAGAAGCGTTTTCCGGAATCAAACCCGCCTGTCCCAAGCGGAAATCCGGGGTATACACGGTCAATTATAGTGTGCAAACGGTTATTTTGCAATGAATATTTCCCTGCAAATAACCTCTAAACCATCATGGCTGACAAAACGGCGCTGGCTGCCAGACCGACAGCGGACGCCAGAAGCCCCCCGGCAAGCGTGTACCGGGTCTTCCGAATTCCCACAGACCCGAAATAGATACTCATGCAGTAAAGAACCGTTTCCGTACTTCCCATGAGAATAGAAGCCATCAATCCCACTCTGGACTCCGTGCCGTATTCCTTAAAAAGATCCAAAACCAGGCCTGTTGCCGCAGAATTTGACACCAGACGTACCAGCGCTGTGGGGATAACGGCATGAGGCAGTCCCAGAAAGGAAGCCGGCGCCTTTAACAGTTCTCCAAACGCATCCAAAAGGCCGGAGGAACGCAATATACCTACTGATACCATCAGGCCGATCAGTGTAGGGAAGATCCCCCCTACTGTTTTCACCCCATCCTTTACTCCCCAGATAAAATCATCCAGCACAGGACGTCCGGATAAAATACCAAAGCCTACGATATAGAAGATCATAAGAGGCACCATAGCATCTGAGAGAAAAAGCAGAAAAGACATAAAAACCGCCCCACAGGACTTTTATACAGCTTATTCCTGTGAGGCGGTGATTATGTTATATGACGGCTGTCTCCCAATGCCTGGTATTATTCACCTGCCTGAAAAAGCGGCGTAGAATAATACCGGTCTCCGCTGTCCGGCAGCAGTACAACAATGGTTTTTCCTTCATTTTCAGGCCGCTTGGCAGCCTGTAAGGCTGCATACAGCGCTGCGCCGGAAGAAATACCCGTCTGATTCCCTCTGTTTTAGCCAGCATACGGGCTGTTTCAAAGGGAATTTCATTATCCACGGCAATGATCTCATCATATACCTCTGTATCCAGCACCTCCGGCACAAATCCCGCTCCGATCCCCTGAATCTTATGCGCTCCGGCAGCACCGCCTGACAGCACTGGTGAAGCAGCCGGTTCCACTGCTATTACCTGAATGTGCGGATTCTTTTCCTTTAAATATCCTCCGGTTCCTGTAATTGTGCCCCCAGTTCCTACAGAGGCCACAAAAATATCCACCTGTCCCTCTGTGTCTCTCCAGATCTCAGGCCCCGTAGACTCTCTGTGGGCTTTGGGATTTACAGGGTTTACAAACTGGCCTGCAATCATACTTTGGGGAATTTCCTTTGCCAGCTCCTCTGCCTTTTCAATGGCTCCGCTCATTCCCTTGGCGCCTGGCGTAAGAACAAGCTTTGCCCCGTATGCCTTTAATATATTTCTGCGTTCCTCACTCATGGTATCGGGCATGGTTAGGATCACCTGATATCCCTTCGAGGCCGCAATCGCTGCCAGACCAATCCCTGTATTTCCTGAGGTAGGCTCAATGATAACAGAACCTTCTTTTAATAATCCCTTTGCCTCTGCATCCTCTATCATGGCCTTTGCAACACGATCCTTTACACTTCCTGCTGGATTTAAATACTCCAGCTTCAGAAGGAGCCTTGCTTTTAATCCTTCCTTCTTTTCCAGATTTACGGCCTCCATCAAAGGCGTATTTCCCACCAACTCCGTGATTCCGTTTAATATACCTGCCATAAACCTCATCCTTTCCTTTTCGGCGTTCCATCGTTTGGTGCCAGTCTGATTTGGTTGGATTATAGAACCCACCATTCCTTTTGTCAAGGCATACGTGAACCGATCCGTTTGAAGCGGAATATTTATTCTCCAATGTTTTTAACAAAAATCAAAAAAAGATGCCATTTTACCGAAAAATCAGATATAATATAGAAAGATTCTTCCATGTACAAAAAATCATAATGGAGAGGAGTTGTATGATGGCAGATATATGGGATTTTTTTGAAAATATGGATGAACTTGTTTATGTAGCCGATATGGATACCTACGATATGGTATATATGAACCGGCGGGCAATGGCACAATACGCACTTACATCACCTGAACAGTATCAGAACCGCAAATGCTACGAACTGCTCCAGAGCTGTTCTTCTCCCTGTGCCATGTGTACCAACAGCAAGCTCTGCCCCGAGAATTTTTTGAATGGTCCCGGTATAATCCCATTGTAAAAAGAGCTTATATCCTGAAAGATACCATGGTAATCTGGGACGGCAGAAGATTACGGATTGAAATTACGATCGATATGAATGTCCACCAGCGGGAAAAGCTGACAATTGAGGATCAAACCGATACAGAAGCGCTGATCAACGAGGGGCTTCGCTTTGCGTTAGCCGCAGAAACACCGATCCGTTCTATTGATATCCTGCTTCAATATATGGGACAGAGCTTCAGCGGAGAACGGGCCTACATCTTTGAGCGGAACAGCCAGAATTCCTTTGACAATACCTTTGAATGGTGTTCTGACCAGGTGCTGCCTCAGAAAAATATCCTCATAAATATTCCTGAACAGGACTTAAACAGTTGGGTACAGGCCTTTAATCGAAATGAAAATGTCCTGATTACAGATATTGAAGCAATCCGTACAGCGGATCCAGATGTTTATTCTCTGCTAAAGCCGCAAAACATACACTCTCTGGTTGTCAGTCCCATAATGGATGGACGCCGGCTGATTGGTTTTTATGGAATTGACAATCCACCGCTGGAGCTGATGAGCCATATTTCCTTTACACTGCAGCTCTTCGGCCATTTTATTTCTTCTATTCTAAAGCGGCGGGATCTGGTGGAGCGGCTTGAAAACCTGAGCTTTTATGATCAGCTCACCGGCGCCAAAAACCGTCATGCCATGAACGAGTTTTTAAGCGTCCTCCCAATCAAGACAAGCCTGGGTATTCTGTACGCCGATGTAATGGGCCTAAAACAGATCAATGACACCCAGGGGCATCAGGCCGGCGATCAGACGCTGATCCGATGCTGCCGCTGTCTGATGGAACATTTTCCTAAAAATACCGTCTTTCGCGTTGGAGGCGATGAATTTCTGATCCTGTGCGAGAACTGGTCTCAGATGGAATTTGAACACGCAGTAAACTGCCTGAAAAATGATATGATAGAGGGCGTGTCCTTTATGGCTGTCGGCTCCGTGTGGCTTCCATGCTGTGATGAAAATATAGAAAAATACATTTCAGATGCGGACAGCCGGATGTATGAAAATAAAAGAGCCTACTACCAGTCCAAGGGTCACGACCGCAGAAAGCGCAGGGAATAAGGCATAAAAAATGAGCCGCTGCCGGAAAAATAATCTCCGCAGCGGCTTTTATAATATAACAGTAAACACGTCAGGCTGCGCGCTTAGTGGATCGCATCCTGGTAGAACTCATATGCCTCTTTATCGGTAAAGCCTTCATGAACGATCTTACGAATCGCTGCACTCATCTCTACTGGATGATTGGACTGGAAGATATTTCTTCCCATGTCAAGACCTTTTGCTCCGCCCTGAATGGATCTGTAAGCCAGTGTCAGAGCTTCATCCTCAGGAAGCTTCTTTCCTCCTGCAACCACGATCGGAACAGGGCAGGCAGCTACAACTTCTTCAAAGTTATCGCAGTAATAGGATTTTACAATATTGGCGCCCAGTTCAGCCACCATACGGGTAGCCAGCTTAAAGAAACGATCTGTACGCTCCATCTGCTTGCCTACTGCAACAACGCCCATCACAGGGATTGAATACTGCTGGCCCAGATTTACCGCTTTGGAAAGGTTGTCCAGACTGGACAGCTGTCCGTCTGCGCCTACGAAGGTCTGGATTGCCAGACAGTCTGCGTTCATTCTGCAGGCCTCTGCAGCATCTACAGCCAGTACCTCATGAGAAAGGTCATCATTCAGCATAGAGGAACCGGAGGTAGCTCTGAGTGCAACACCCTTTCCGCCGATCAGCGCCGGATCTACGCAGCTTCTGAGCGCCCCTCTGGTACCCATCAGCACATCAATGTTAGGAATGAGCTTTGGAATGATAAGATCCAGTCTCTCCAGGCCTGCTGTGGAACCCATAAAATAGCCATGGTCAAATGCGAACATTACCGTATTGCCGCTCTTCGCATCAAAAATATGGACATATGTTTTTTCATGCCCCAGTCCAGCGCATTTGCACCTTTTACATAAAATCCTTCCTGGTTGGCAAATGGAGCGTCCAGATGATAATTTTTTGCAACTTTTACACCTTCAAGATCTGCCATAATATTACTCTCCTGTCTTTGTTCATCTTTTTGGGGTTCAATCCAGATTCCATTGAATCTGCAATGCCAGACCGGACTGTGACATCCGGCCTGACTGGCGGTTCGTATTCTTTAGAAATCGTAATCAGCTACGTTATCTTTGTTGAAAATCAGTCTCTCTGGCATCAGCACAACACCATTGTTTTCTGGTGCAGTTTCTGCGCCTTCTACCAGACAGTCATTCGGCATTACCTCAACCTCACCAATCTCAGGGATGTTGATCTTATCGCCGACTTTTACAGTATTTCCAGCTGCCAGGTAAGCGGTCAGGTAGCAGCCCATAGCGCCCTGTACGCCGCAGTCCCACAGACCCCACTGCTCGATCACGTCTGCTTCACAGTAATCCTTGATAGACATTGGGGATGCAAAACCGGTGATCGTTACATCATTCTTGGTCAGACCCTTGTTCTGTGCTGCCTTACACTGTCCCGGAAGAGCAGTAGAGTCATTACAGATGATCAGATCGATATCGCTGTGTGCCTCAAGAATGGATGCTCCGATGGAAACAGCCTTCTCTGCATCCTGCTCAGAATAGTAGTTATCCTGGAGCAACATTCTCCCAGTTCGGGAAGTTCTCTTTAATATAAGCCTCTCCGGCTACCTGCCAGGAGTTCTGATCAGCTACAGTTGCCTGAGAATAGTGCCAGCAGTATTTAATTGTATCTTTCTCAGGATCCTTGCCTCTCTTTGTCAGGGAATCTGCTCCCATATCTACCAGCATCTGGCCCAGAATATCAGGAGTACCCTGAGATACCATCAGGCTGCGGGCAGTGTCAGAAACATCAGAATCCCAGGTTCCTACGGTTACACCGCTGGAAATCGCATCTGTAAGAGCAGAATCCAAACCAGTAACATCTACAGAAGAAATACAGATTCCGTCTACACCGGATGCAATGGCATTATTGATTACCTGAACCTGATCTGCAACGGATGCATTAGAGGATCCCTGATAATCTACAGTAAAGCCCCACTTCTCAGCATACTTCTGCGCACCGTTGTTAGCGGATTCAAAGAATGCGTTTCCAGTCAGTTTCGGAACGAATGCAACGGTCAGTCCTTCAACGGATTTTACATCACCGGATGATTCAGCAGACTCTTCTGCTTTTGCTTCCGTTTCTTCTTTGGCTTCGGTCTCTGCCTTTGCCTCAGTTTCTGTCTTCGCCTCAGTCTCTGCCGGTGCTTCTGCCGGCTTGGAGCCGCATGCGCTTAAGGAAGCTACCATGGAAGCTGCAAGTGCCATTGCTATCAGTTTCTTCTTCATAAATAAAATCCTCCTTTTTGTTATGCATCTGCTGCATATGATCTTTGTTTGTAACGTTTTAGAACCGCCGTCTTTATTTTAATGGAGCATTCCATTAAGATACTATTTTTTGTCCTTCTGGTGAAGGGCAGCTACTACCTTTGGATTGGTCAAAAGAGACCGGCCGATTACAACTACCAGAAGAAGCAGGCCAACCGGAATATCCAGATACTGCTGCGGGACCTTAAAGCAAAGGGGAAGTCCAAACTTTAATACGCCGATTACCACAGCTGCCAAAGCTGTTCCTACTACAGAGCCTTTGCCGCCGGTAGAAAGCGTGCCGCCCAGAACTACGGCTGTAATGATTGGAAGAGTAAATGTCACACCGATATCTGATTTAGCCGTTCCAATATAGGAAGTCAGGATGATTCCCGCGATCGCTGCGCTGATGCCGGACAGAATATATGTAGTCATGGTGATCAGCCGGGTATTGATACCAGAAAACTCTGCCGCATCTTTATTCACACCGATCAGGAAAACCATACGCCCGTACTTGGTCTTATTCAGAAGTACATAGGCGATCACTGCCAGCACCAGGAAGATAATAACCTGACACGGAATGACTCCGAACAGTTTAAATTTGGAAATCTGCAGAAAGCTGTCCGGAAATCCGCTGATTCCCTTATAACTCTCAGTCGCAGATAAATTCGATACCAGAAGCGCCACACCTGTAAACAGGAAGCTGCCTCCTAACGTCACTACCATTGGCTGTACGCCGCAATACGCTACAAAATAACCAGAAAGAGCGCCGCATACACCTGCAACAACAACAGCCAAAGCTACAGCCGCCCAGATGTTCATGCCCCCATCCTGCCATGCCACACCCAGAACAATAGAGGATAAACCTACAATGGAGCCTGCCTGGATATCAATTCCGCCTGTGATCATAACAAAGGTCACGAACAGGGAAATGATACAGATAGAAATAATGTCATTTAAACTGCCAAACAGTACTCTTGGCATTAAAAACTTGGGATTCTTTGTCGCAAATATCACAATTTCAGCAAACAAAATCAGCAGCAGAACAAATTCCCAGCTCGTAAAAAACTTTTTTGCCTTTTCAGGAAAAGTGGTTTTCATACTTTCTGATCTCCTTTCTGCCCTGCGTTACTTTTTGCCTTATTGGTTCTGGCCTTTAAAATCTCATGACGGTTCTTAACAATCCCATGGTTCTGAGCCACTGTCGTTACCACCACGATCACGATCAGCATAATACCGGTAATGGTATTGTCATAATCAGATGAAAAGCCCAAAAATACAAGGATACGGCTGATCGAGGACATGATGATCGCACCGATTGCTGCTCCGAAAAGGCTTCCCTGGCCTCCCGTCAATGCAACACCGCCCAATACACAGGCTGCAATCGCCTTCATTTCATAGTTGTTTCCTGCGGTTGGTGTGATAAAACCGATACGGGAAGCATATACCATACCCGCTACAGCTGCCATAATGCCGCAAATCACATATGCCAGAATCTTAGTCTGAACCGTAGGGATACCTACCAGCGTAGCACCGGAGATATTGTCACCCACAGCAGTGAAATATCTTCCTTTTCTTGTCTTTGTCACAATGTAATTGGCAATCAATACCAGCACAATTGTCACTGCATAAAACAGGGTAAGCTCTTCTGCGATCTTAATATTGGAAGCTTTGGTAAAGGATGCCGGCAGGTTCTCTACCCACGCACCGCCGGTATATACATAGATCAATCCTCGTACCACACCATTGACACCCAGTGTAAAAATCAGGGAAGGAATATTTAATATGGAAACACCAAAGCCATTTACCAGTCCGATCACTGCTCCGACAGAAACGGCTGCCAGTACGGCTGTTACCACACTTCCTCCATCCCGCAGGATCGTCGCGCCGACAGCGGCACTCATTCCCAGAGTCGCACCAATGGATACGTCAATCTCTCCTGTCAGGATCACAAAAGCAATTCCTACCGCCAGAAGCGTAAATACGACCGAATCATTTAAACAGTTCAGCAGACTGGCAGGCTGCCAGAAATCCTTATTCACCAGGCCTACCAGCAGGATCAGCAGCACCAGGAAAAGCAAGCTTCCTGCTTCGCGGGCCTTCATCATTTTCTTTACTCTATTCATGTCAGCCCTCTCCTTCTTCTTTTACATCAAACGATGCATTCATCAGTGTGTTCTGATCGATTTCAGACTTTGACAGCGTTCTTGTCACATGCCCCTGGAACATGACAACCGCCCGGTCAGACAGTTCAATAATCTCTTCCATATCCGAAGAAATCAGCATGATCGCCACGCCTTTTTTCTTCAGTTCCAGGATAATCGAATATACATCACCTCTGGCTGCTGCGTCAATACCACGGGTCGGTTCATCTAAGATTACCAGCTTAGGAAGAGGAAAGGCATCGCCCAATCACTACCTTCTGCTGATTTCCACCCGAAAGGCTGCCGCAGGACTGCTCCTGCCCGGTTACCTTTGTCCTGAAATCATCAATATATTTCTGAGTGATTTCCTGCTCTTTCTTCTTATTAAGAAACACCTTTCCCATCGCGATATTAAACAGCAGAGAGGATGTCGTGTTGGCTGCTACGCTGCTCATTCCAAACACACCGTTCTGCCGACGATCCTCAGGTACATAGTTAATACCTGCCGCAATCACATCTCTGGTCGAAAGCCCTTTTACATCCTTTCCTCCAGAAGCACTTTTCCTGAAAGTGGTTTTTCCCGGCCAAAAATCGTAGTTGCCAGTTCCGTCCGGCCTGCTCCGACCAATCCGGCCACGCCCAGGATCTCTCCTGGATAAACCTCAAAATTGATATCCTCAAATCCATAACCCGAAAATGCTCCAGCTTTAAAACAGGCTTTAAATTTGTATAATCAATCGTAATCTCTTCTGTTTCGCGCTTCTCTACCTCTTCCATATTAGGAGGCAAAAGCCCTTCACCAGCATCTCTCTTGTAAAATCACCAATGGGTCCTTCAGTGTGATCACGCCGTCCCGCATGATCGCCACATGAGTACCAATGGTAAATACCTCTGCCATGCGATGAGTGATATAAATAATGCCGATCCCGCGGCTTTTAAGATCTGTCACTACCTTAAATAATGCTTCCACCTCATCAAAGGTCAGCGCCGATGTAGGCTCGTCCAAAATCAGCACCTTGGCATTTCTCATCATACCTCTGAGAAGCTCTACGATCTGCTGCTCTGCAATAGACAAACTCAGCGCCTTTCTGCTAAGATCCAGATTCCAGCCGATATCTTTTACAATTTTTACCAGACGGCTGTGCAGCTCCGACTTCACTCCGGTAAACCCGATAAGGATGTTTTCCTCTACTGTCATATTAGGAAACAGCATGGGCTCCTGAGGAACCATGTAAATTCCCTTTTGAAGGGAAACAACGGGCTTAAAACTGGAAATGCGTTCTCCGTCTATGTAAAGCTCGCCCTGATCCGGCTGATAGATTCCCATAATAATCTTCATGAGAGTCGATTTTCCGGCTCCGTTTCCGCCGATCAGCGTCAAAACCTCTCCTCTTCCAACACTTAAATCAATTCCCTTCAGCACTACGTTCAGACCAAATCTCTTTGTGATCCCGCGTACAGAAAGCAATTCTTGTCCTGTCTGTTCCTGGACGGTCTGGCTCATGTCAATCCCCTCTCCGATTTTGTATTTTTGTTTGACTCTCAAACATTTTTACCACATACTCAGTATAATCATATCGCCCATGTTTGTCAAGTTGTTTCTATTTTCTTAATATTTAAAATGCATAATACTATTGATTTTTTTATTTTTTTGTTATATATTTTATACATCATACAGCTATTTTCATTATCTTGCTCATTTATACAAGCTGTATTGACACCTTTTTCCCTTTATGGTATATTTATTTGCATATTGAACATATGTTATGTATAATATCATTTGTTCATAATTAACTGTAATTATAAAATATTCAACTAAGGGGTAAATACAATGAAGTATGATGATGAACTGATCTTAAAGGCCGCCTGGTATTATTATATTGAAAACATGACCCAACAGGCGATCGCATCCAAGCTGGAGATTTCCGCATGAAGGTAATACGCCTGCTGGACGTTGCCAGAGAAACCGGAGTAATCCAGTTTCGGATCTCTCCTGATTTGGGGAAACACCTTCCGGTTGAACAGGCCCTGCGGGAAAAGTGGGATCTGAAAGATGTTCTCATCATTCCAACACCGGATGACCGAAATCAGCTGAATGAATACCTGGCTCTGGCTGCCGCCAACTATCTGGCAGACCGTATCTCGGAAAACACCTTTATCAATATGGGATACGGCGATACGCCGTCACGGGTGTTAAACCACCTGGCCAATATCATTGACACGCCGGTTTCTGTCGTATCCTTTACCGGAGGCGTCAGCTACTATCTTCCTAACAGCACTTCAAATGTGTTTAAGGCAAGACTCCATTTATACCCCGCTCCTCTGCTTCTTTCCTCCAAAGAGGTCTGCCAGGCTATCTTACAGGAGCCAAGTATGATGGAAATCCGGCGGATGGTAGGACTTTCCTCCTTTTCCATTGTAGGAATCGGAGCCATGAATAATGATGCAACCATCATTTCCAATGGCATTTTAAGCAAAAATGATTTTACCTATCTGACGATGAAGGGAGCTGTAGGAGACGTACTGACCCACTTTATCGATAAAGACGGTGCTCCTGTTGTCACTAATATTGAAGACCGTCTGATCAGCACCCCGCTGTCCACTCTAAAAGAGCTGAATAATGTCATCGGCATTGCCGGAGGCGAACAGAAAGTTACTGTGATCAAGGCAGCTTTAAAGGGCGGTTACATTGATTCCCTGATCACAGATGAAGAAACTGCAAGAAAATTGATAGGAGAATAAAACTATGGCAAAGTATTTAATGGCGATCGACGCCGGAACCGGCAGCGTCCGCGCTGTCCTCTTTGACCTGGAAGGAAACCAGCTGGGATGTTCCCAGCAGGAGTGGGAGCACGCTGAGAACCCCAGATATCCCGGCAGCATGGACTTCGATTGGGTACATAACTGGGATCTGGCCAGAAGCTGCATCCAGGATGTGATCTCAGAAACCGGAATCGATCCAGCCGAAATCGGCGCTGTTTCCACTACCTGCATGCGCGAAGGCATCGTTCTCTATGACAAAGACGGCAATGAAATCTGGGCCTGTGCCAACGTAGACGCCAGAGCCAATGATGAGGTAGCCGAACTGATCCATTCCTATCCGGGCCTGGAAAAGGAACTCTATCTGGAATCCGGCCAGTCCTATGCACTGGACGCCCTTCCAAGGCTTCTCTGGGTAAAGAACAAGCTGCCGGAAATCTATGAAAAGATCGACCGTATCGGCATGTTTAATGACTGGCTGATCTACAAACTGACAGGTATCCTGGCGGTAGAGCCTTCTAACGGCTCCACGACCGGTCTGATGGATTTGAAAACCAGAACCTGGGATCCGTCAATTCTGGATCGCTGCGGATTAAAGAGCAGCATCTTCCCTCCGGTAAAGGAATCCGGCACAGTCGCCGGAACCGTCACTGCCAATGCAGCCTTACAGACAGGCCTCACAGAAGGAACGCTCGTTGTAGTAGGCGGCGGCGACGCCCAGCTGGGATGCATTGGCGTAGGCGCTGTAGATGCCAATGATGCCGCAATCTTCGGCGGAAGCTTCTGGCAGTACGAATACAATACAGACCGTGCTGATACAGACCCCCAGTGCCGCGTTCGCGTCAACTGCCATGCAGTAAAAAACATATGGCAGTATGAAGCCCTGGCATTTAAGCCCGGTCTGGTGATGCGTTGGTTCCGGGATGGCTTCTGCCAGCTGGAAAAACAGCTTGCCGAGAAATCCGGATGTGATGTCTATGACCTGATGAACCGGGAAGCCGAAAAAATCCCCGCCGGCTGCTATGGCATGATGTGCACCTTTTCCGATGTAATGAACTTTATCAACTGGAAACACGCCGCTCCTACGTTTACAAATTTCCAGCTGGATCCGGCTCATTTTAACCGATATACCTTTTACCGGGCAATCCTAGAAAATACCGCCTTGGTTACAAAAGGCCACATGGAACTGGTACAGGAATCTACCGGACATATGCCATCCGAGGTTATCTTCGCCTCCGGCGCCTCTAAGAGCCCGCTCTGGAGCCAGATTCTGGCGGATGTACTTGGCATCCCTGTAAAGGTTCCTGCTGTCAAAGAGGCTACCGCTCTGGGCGCAGCCCTGATCGCAGGCTATGGCGCAGGAATTTACCCGAATATCTCTGCTGCTGCTAAAAGACTGGTAAAGATCGACCACACCTATCTACCGAATATGGAAAATCACAAAGTATACTGTGAAATGTATGTGCAGTGGAAAAAACTCTATGCTGCCCAGCTAGCTCTGGTAAACGAGGGACTTACTACCCCTATGTGGACCGCACCTGGCATTTAGTATCTGTTTCATTACGATAAATCAAACTGTGCTGCTGCACAAAAGGAGGATTCTATGTATATTATAAATGAAAACGAGAGAGAATACCGCTTCGGTGACAGCGGTCCCAAATACCTGATGAAGGGCCCGCGTATGAATTTTGCCATCGTACAGTTCATGCCCGGACAGGATTTCACTGCTCATTACCACAATGTAATGGAAGAAAACTTTTTCATTCTGGAAGGCAAAATTGATATTGTTGTAGACGGCAAAGTAAACACACTCTCTGCCGGCGATCTGATCCATATCGAACCATCTGAGGTTCACTACTGCATCAACAATTATGACGTTCCCGTTAAAATGATCTCCACTCTGGCTCCTTATCAGGAAGTCGATAAGGTGGAGGTAGAAAATTACACTTACGAAAAATAAACCATATTCAAATGACGCCGCGTGTCATCACCGGCGTCATTTTTTCTTCCCATTATCTTACAAAATATGACAGCTGCAATTGTACTGGCGGCTGTAGCCGCCAGACACGGCCCGGTTATCGCCGCAGGAGACGGGCTTCCGTACTGGCTCCGATAGGCGATCATATTTACAGGGATCAGCTGCAGGGAGGAGATATTCAGTATCAGAAAGGTGCACATATCCGTGGTTGCTGTAACCGGATCACCTGCAAAGCCGCCATGACCGGATCCCTCCGCTTCTTTTTTTAATTCTTCCATAGCTTTTAATCCCGCAGGGGTAGCTGCCCAGCCAAGCCCTAATATATTGGCAATAAAATTAATGGAAATCTGTCTGGCCGCCTCACTGTCCGGAGAAAGATGCGGAAAAAGGAAACGCAGCACCGGCCTCATCGTCCTGGAAAGACGTTCGATCAGTCCCGCTCCGCGGCCGATTTCCAGTATTCCCGTCCACAGCGACATAACTCCCAGCATTGTAATGCATAAGGATACCGCCTCTTTTGCCGAGGCCAGCGCTCCCTGAGTAACCTGATCCAGCCTTCCATGGACCGCCGCCCACAAAATTCCCGACAGGATCATTCCTGACCAGAGGACATTCAGCATACGCGTTCTCCTTTTTCTATCCTGCCTGATATTCTATGCCCGAACATCCATAAATATTCCTTTTAAGATCCCCCCCCTTGACACCTCACCCCACTGTCCTGCTATAATAACAGCATCATATCAAGAAAGGATGTTTTAATATGTTGCAGCTGAACAGGCTGTCACACATGGTCAAACGGGAGCTGAAGGAAACCTTCGTTCCCAAAACTACGGTTTCTATTATCATTGGCACAGCCATTACCACCTTTGGACTTTATAATGTCCACCAGCAGGCCGATATTACCGAAGGCGGTATCCTGGGACTGATCCTTTTACTGAATTTCTGGCTTGGCATGTCCTCCTCTCTGCTGTCCCCGGTACTTGATTTTCTCAGCTATCTCATGGGATTTAAGTATCTTGGAAAAGAATTTTTAAAGACTTCCATATTTGCCACATTGTGTATGGCCGGATTTTTCCGTTTATGGGAGCTTTTTCCTCCGCTCCTCCCCAGCCTGGCAGATATCCCTTTTGCCGCTTCAGTCCTGGGAGGCTGTTTTATCGGAATCGGCTGCGGCCTTGTAGTCCGCCAGGGCGCTTCCTGTGCGGGAGATGACGCGCTGGCCCTTGTAATTTCCAAGATAACCGGATGGCGGATTTCCAGAGCCTATCTTTTTACCGATCTTACGGTTCTTATTTTGTCCCTGTCCTATATCCCCTTAAAACGGATCATCTACTCTTTGATCACGGTTACAATTTCATCGTATCTCATTGATTTTATCACCCGTTTTGGACAAACTAAGGAAAATACGGCTGCCGAGGTATAATTTTGTGTATTACAGGTTATCCACAACCTAAATGTTGTGTTCTGTCGATTTTACACCATATATGTTGTGTTTATCGGTGGATAATGTGGATAACTTTGTGGATAACCTTGTTTATACCTTGGGGAAAGTCAAGGGAAAACATGGGGAAATATGTATTTTTATGTGGAAATAGCTTCTATTGTTAAATATTTATCCACATTTTTGACGAATTTTCCCTGTTTCTGTAAGAATATTTACATTTCTTTACGTTTTTATAAACCCTATTGACCCTGGAGCAGCTCCATCCTTTATCCTTACACTGTCAGTAATGACGCAGACCCGCCAGGGAGAAACGCTTCTCCCGGCGGGTCTTCCCCCTTTTATGGTGTCTGATCGGACTGTATCACGGGCATATAAAGCTCCAGATAATATGTATCCGTCTCTTCTCCCAAAAAAGAACTCATGTTGTTGGAGTACAGCATCCCGGAAGGCGTAATCCCCCGTTTTTCTGCCCACTCTGTCATTTTTTCAGCAGCCGCATAATCCGGAAGCAGCTCTTTTGACGACTCTATAGTATAGATACAGGGTACCGTATCCGTAAGCGGATATCTGGACAGATCAAAGCTTTTACTGATAAAATGCTCCAGTCCCCTGTACACCAGAAGCTGCGTCCCTCTGTTTTCCAGAGACTCATGTTCCACAGAGAACATATTGTAAAAATATGCCATATCCAGGCCGCTGACCTCGGAGGACATGGAAAACCACTGGCGCAGCCCATCATATATATCCTCGCAGGTATCCAGAATATATGCCTGCGGAAACTTCTTCAGGCTGTATTTCCCCATACAGTCCTCGATACAGTCCATATCCTTTAAAGACAGGCTCATCCTGGCGATACTCTGCCTGCGCCTGAGGATTTCTTCCTCTTCTTCCTTGATCCTCTGCTCCAAATGCCTCCTCATACCGGCAACGCTTCTATTGTCCTTAACCGATTCCCGGATTTCCTCCAGACTGTCATTCATCTTTCTCCGGTAAACAATGCACATCAGCCGATAGATATCTTCATCTGAAAAATACCGATATCCATTTTCCTTTTTGTTCGCCCGGATCACGCCCTTTTTTTCATAAAAACGCAGCGCATCCCGGCTTAATCCAACGATGCGGGACACATCTCCGATGAGATATTCCTTCTTTTTATCTGCCATTTTTCTTTTCCTTGCTGTTTTAACATTTTTTGACGTTTCTATCTTACCTGCAAATCGGAAGCAGGTCAACGGAGGGGGCAAATAAAAAGAGCCGGATCCTTTTCCGACTCCTTTTCATACCATTCTATCCGATCAGCAGTGCATTCATAACGCCTTCTACGGTTTCGATCCGCTCGGAACGGAAGGCGTTGCTTCCGCAGAACAGAAGCGCTGTATCCTCAGCTCCTTCTGCCGCATTCACAAGGGCATTGGTAATGCAGTATGGGATCGTCTTAATATCACAGTGCTCCAGACACTGGAAGCAGGCTCTGATGGCAGGACGTTCTCCTTCTTTGATCTTCTTTAAGAAGGGATTTAAAATCGCTCTTCCGGGCATACCTACCGGGCTCTGAGTGATGACGATATCCTCCTTTGAAGCCTGAATATACGCCTGTTTATAGACATCCGGCGCATCACATTCCTCCGTTGTCACAAAGCGGGTAGCGACCTGGACTCCCTCTGCTCCCAGCTCAAACTGGTGCTTTACATCCTCATGGGTGTAAATGCCTCCGGCAGTAACCACCGGGATATGGGTATCGTATTTCTCCTCATATCCCTTTACCACCTTCATAATTGCCTTTACTTCCTCATCATAAGCGGCCTGGTCATAGGTCTTCTCCACATCTGCACTGTCCGCTCCGTACTGCGTCAGCTGCTCCTTTGTAAAGCCCAGATGGCCTCCTGCCAGAGGACCTTCTACCACTACAAAATCAGGAACCCTGTGATACTTTCTGTCCCACATCTTACAGATCACCATAGCAGCCTTTGCAGTCGATACGATGGGAGCCAGCTTGGTACGGCGAAGGAGCTTTTTGCCCACTGCCTTCATTTCCTCATAAGCTGCTTCTGCATATTCCGGCAAAGATACGGGAAGTCCTGCTCCCGATATAATGGCGTCGGCTCCTGCCTTCACGGCCTCCTTCACCCACATATCGTAGTGTTTTGTGGCTACCATGATGTTAAAGCCGATTGCTCCCTCAGGAGCAATTCTCTGGCCTTTTAAACTCATTACGGATCGCACGCAGATTGGCCTCAACAAAGTTCGTTTTAAAATCCGGCTCTCTAAAACCGATCTGAGCAGTGGAGATAATCCCCATTCCGCCGGCCTTTGCCACGGCTCCGGCCAGACGGTGGAGGCTGATTCCAACCCCCATTCCACCCTGGATCACCGGTTTTTCTATTTTAAGATCACCAATTACCAATGGTTTGAAATTACTCATCACATTCTCCTAAATCTCTGATATCTGTGTTCTGCCAGTTCCTCTTCTGTCATAGCCTGATAGGCTTCAAAGAAGCCTGCCATGGCCTGATCCATAAATCCGGCAATACGATACAGGGTATCTGTACTTGCGGGATCTTTTTTTTGTTTTAATCTGCTCAATCAGCCCCAGCTGCTTTAAATCTGCCGCTGTTACCTTCATGACCTCCGCTGCTTCAGGGGCCTTTTTGCTGTCCTTATAGAGAATGGAGGCAAAGCCTTCGGGAGACAGGATGGAGTAGATCGCATTTTCCAGCATCCATACCTCATCTGCCACAGCCATAGCCAAAGCGCCGCCGCTTCCGCCTTCTCCGATCACGATGGAAAGAATGGGAACCTTCAGATCTGACATTTCAAAGAGATTCCTTGCAATGGCTTCTCCCTGTCCTCTCTCCTCTGCCTCCAGGCCACAGAAGGCTCCGGGTGTATCCTCAAAGCACACAATGGGACGTCCAAAGGTTTCTGCCTGCTTCATCAGACGCAGGGCCTTGCGGTAGCCATCCGGGGAAGGCATACCAAAGTTGCGTTTAATATTGTCTTTGGTATTTTTCCCTTCTGCTGGCCGATCACCGTTACCGGCATACCGCGGAAGGTGGCAATACCGCCTACGATCGCCCCGTCATCCTTGAAATAACGGTCTCCGTGAAATTCGATAAACTCGTCAAATACAGCGTTGATATAGTCAAGAGCCGTAGGACGGTCGGCTTTTCTGGAGAGAAGAACCGTATCCCAGGCTGTTTTTTCATGGTGTTCTCCTGCTTTTGAACGATGACCAAAGGATTCAGAACCGGCTGCATGAGTTTTCTGCGCCTCAGGCTCACTTTCCTGCCTCAGCATCCCCGGCTCCACAGCGGTCATCCCGTGCTTTCTGTGCATATAAAGGATCTGGCCGATCACACGCTTCTGATCTTTTCTCTCCAATATCATATCTACAAAACCGTGCTCCAAAAGGAACTCTGCTCTCTGAAAGCCCTCGGGCAGCTTCTGTCCGATGGTCTGCTCGATGACCCTGGGGCCTGCAAAGCCGATCAGGGCATGAGGCTCTGCGATAATAATATCGCCCAGCATGGCAAAGCTTGCAGTCACTCCGCCTGTGGTTGGATCTGTAAGTACGCTGATAAAGAGCTGTCCGGCCTCATGGTGGCGCTTTAAGGCAGCGGAAGTCTTCGCCATCTGCATCAGAGAAACAATCCCCTCCTGCATTCTGGCTCCTCCGGAACAGGCAAAGAGGATCACCGGAAGCTTTTCCTTCGTAGCCTGTTCTACTGCCTGGGTAATCTTTTCTCCTTCCACATGGCCCATACTGCTCATAATAAACCGGGCGTCACAGACGCCGATGACGGCAGGATTTCCCTCAATCATGGCCTTACCTGTGACGATTGCTTCGTTTAAATGACTCTTTTCTCTGGCAGCAGCCACCTTTTTCTCATAATTTGGAAAATCCAGGGATTGGAGAAGGGCATTTCCTGGTTCCATTCCTCAAAGGTGCCTTCATCGGCGAGCATTTCAATCCGGCGGTATGCATGAATGCGGAAATAGCCGTCACATTTCGGACAGACGTAATAATTGTTCACTACATCCTCCACATAGATCGGCTGCCCGCACTTATTGCACTTGCGCCACAATCCCTGAGGAATGGAGGGCTCTTCGCTGTCTCCGGCTTTCGGCCTGTAGATCGTATCGATCTTGGTATACGTTTTTTTGAACATATTACGCAGCATAAGGCTACTTCCTTTCTAATCTCTGATTATTTTACATACTCCGAAAATATTTCTCGATAAATCCCGTATCTGTATCACCGCTTCGGAACGCTTCATTTTCCAGAATTTCATACTGGAAGTTGATATTCGTCTCAATTCCCTCGATGATCACCTCGCCAAGGGCGCTCTGCATCTTGGCAATAGCAGCTTCACGGTCTTTATCGTATACGATCAGCTTCATAAGCATGGAATCATAGTTTGCCGGAACCTTGTAGTCGCTGTAAATATGGGTATCCACCCGGACGCCGTTTCTCCCGGAAGATGTACGGTCTGGATCCGTCCCGGACAGGGCATGAAATGCTTCTGGGGGTTCTCTGCATTGATACGGCACTCAATGGCATGGCCGCGGATCTCTACCTGATCCTGAGTCACGCTTAAGGGTTCTCCCGCTGCAACGCGGATCTGCTCCTTGATCAGATCAAGGCCGGATACCATCTCTGTTACAGGATGCTCCACCTGGATACGGGTGTTCATTTCCATAAAATAGAAATTCTTGTCCTTATCCAAAAGGAATTCTATGGTTCCCGCATTTTCATAGCCAACAGACTTTGCAGCCCGTACAGCTGTCTCACCCATCTGTTTGCGAAGCTCCGGAGAAATGACGCTGCAGGGTGCTTCCTCTAAAACCTTCTGGTGGCGTCTCTGAATGGAGCAGTCTCTCTCTCCCAGATGAATCACATTTCCAAACTTATCTGCCATAATCTGGAATTCCACATGGCGTGGGTTTTCAATATATTTTTCAATGTACATAGTATCATCGGAAAAGCCCTTTACAGACTCCAGCTGGGCAGCATTGAAGAACTCTGTAAAATCCTCTTCGCTTCTGGAAATGCGCATTCCCTTTCCGCCGCCGCCGGAGGATGCCTTGATCATCACAGGAAAACCTATTTCCTTTGCCATGACAAGTCCGTCTTCTGCTGTGTATACAGCCTCCTTGCTTCCGGGAACCACCGGAACTCCGGCCTCGATCATGGTCTTTCTTGCCTCGGATTTATTTCCCATCCGGTTGATGATCTCTGCGGAGGGGCCGATAAAAGTAATATTACACTTGCTGCACAGCTCTGCAAAACGGGCATTTTCAGACAGGAAGCCAAAGCCCGGATGAATGGCGTCTGCCTTCATGGCTACAGTTGCCGACAGGATCCGCTCCATGTTCAGATAGCTTTGAGTAGATGGAGCCGGGCCAATACAGATGGCTTCGTCTGCTAAAAGAGTGTGAAGGCAGTCTCTGTCTGCCTCAGAGTACACAGCTACCGTCTGAATCCCCATCTCACGGCAGGCGCGGATGATACGGACTGCGATCTCACCTCTGTTTGCAATCAAAATCTTGTTAAACATTCTATTTCTCCCTATCAGCCGATCATAAAGGTCAGCTCTCCGGTAACAGCTACCTTTCCGTCTACCGTAGCTGTGGCCTTTCCGATGCATACCGGGCCCTTCTGGCGGATGATCTCGCACTCTAAGCGCAGACGGTCTCCCGGAACTACCTTGTGCTTGAATTTCAGCTTGTCAATTCCGCCGAAATAAGCGGTCTTTCCCTTAAAGCCTTCCTGAGACAGGATAGCCACTGCGCCAGTCTGAGCCAGAGCTTCTACCATCAAAACTCCCGGCATAACGGGCTCCTGTGGGAAATGGCCTCTGAAGAAGGACTCATCATAGGTGATGGCCTTGTAGCCTACGGCTCTGACGCCGGGCTCCAGCTCCTCAATGCAGTCCACCAGCAGGAATGGATGGCGGTGGGGAATGATTTCCTGAATCTCTTTAATACCCATTAACATATCGTAATCCTCCTGATGTATGCTTTATTTAATGCGGAACAGAGGCTGGCCGTACTCTACCACATCCTCGTTGTTTACAAGAACTGCCTCTACTACGCCGTCATATTCGCTCTCAATTTCATTCATCAGCTTCATTGCTTCGATGATGCCGAGGATCTGTCCCTTTTTCACGGTATCGCCTGCTTTAACATAAGGCTCTGCATCCGGGAAGAGGAGCTATAGAAAGTACCTACTAACGGAGAAGTGATTACTTTATCAGAACCAATGTCCGTTCCTGCATCCTTCGCCTCTGCCGGAGCTGATGTCTGTCCTGCGGGCACACCTGCCGGAACCTGTACGCCGGAAGCGGCCACTGTCTCGGGAGCCGGAAGAACGTGGGCCGGGGCGGAGGCCGCAAATACAGCCGGGGCTGCGGGAGCGCCTACGGTCACAATCTTTGCCTCTTCCTTTTCTTTTCTCAGGGAAATAACCGTATCTCCCTGCTCCAGCTTAAAGCTGGTTAAACTGGAATCAGACACCGCCTGAACCAGTGTAAGGATCTCGTCGATATTCATGTTCATGTCCTCCTGTTCCTTACTCTGTAAATTTCTTTACGATCAGGCTGGCATTGTGTCCGCCAAAGCCCAGTGAGTTGCTGATAGCATAATTTACATTCATTTCTACGCCGTCACCCTGAGTGTAATCCAGATCGCAGCCCTCGCCCGGCTCCTCAAGACCAAGAGTAGCATGAACATAACCGTCCTGAATGGATTTTACACAGGTAATGAACTCTACGCCGCCTGCTGCTCCCAGAAGATGACCGATCATAGACTTGGTAGAATTAATCTTCACCTTCTCTGCCTGATCGCCCAGTGCCAGACGGATGGCCTTTGTCTCAAAGAGGTCATTATGATGAGTGCTGGTGCCGTGAGCATTGATATAATCTACCTGCTCCGGCATGATCTCTGCGTCCTTCATGGCAAATTCCATGGCCTTTGCAGCGCCGCTTCCGTCCTCAGCAGGGGAGGTGATGTGGTATGCGTCACAGGTTGCGCCGTAGCCCACTACCTCTGCCAAGATATTTGCGCCTCTGGCTTTTGCATGCTTTAAAGACTCTAATACAACAACGCCGGCGCCTTCGCCCATTACAAAGCCGTTTCTGTCCTTATCAAAAGGAATGGAAGCGCGTTTTGGATCGTCTGTTGTATTTAACGCAGTCAGGGAGGTAAAGCCTGCAATGCCGATGGGAGTAATGCTGGCCTCGGTTCCTCCTGCTACCATCACGTCTGCCTCTCCGTACTGGATGGCACGGAAAGGCTTCTCCGATGGAGTGGGTACCCGTTGCACAGGCAGTTACCACATTGATGCATTTGCCCTTAAGCCCAAACTGGATGGCTACATTTCCGGCAGCCATATTGCAGATCATCAGAGGAACTAACAGAGGTTCTACACGGCTGGGGCCTTTTTCCAGAAGCTTCTTCTCGCTGCGCTCCATGGCCTGGAGGGAACCGATACCGGAACCTACGCTGACGCCCACACGGAAGGGATCCTCCTTTTCCATGTCAATGCCGGACTGGTCTAAGGCCTGCTTTGCCGCAGCTACCGCAAACTGGGAAAATGGCTCCATACGGCGAGCAGTCTTTGGATCCATGTACGCCTTAGCGTCAAAATCCTTTACCTCAGCCGCCAGCTTGCATTTAAAATCTGCCGTGTCAAAATAGGTAATGGGGCCAATGCCCAGTGTCTTATCCTTTAAGGCCTGCCAGAAGCTCTCCACATCATTTCCGATGGGCGTGATGGCTCCCATACCTGTTACTACTACTCTTGTCTTCATATGATCCGCTCCTTCTCTTTCCGGTTTGAATTACATTGCCATTCCGCCGTCTACGCTGATGACCTGGCCTGTGATATATCTGGCGTCCTCAGATGCCAGGAATGCGACTGTATTGGCAATATCTTCTACTTCCCCGAAGTTCTTCATGGGAATCTGCTCCATCAGAGCTTTTTTAATGTCATCCTTTAACACATCCGTCATCTCTGTGCGGATAAAGCCTGGAGCAATAGCATTTACGGTAATCCCGCGGCTTGCCATCTCTCTTGCCACGCTTTTTGTAATTCCGATCACACCTGCCTTTGCAGCACAGTAATTGGCCTGTCCTGCATTTCCAAGAACGCCGGATACGGATGAGATATTGATGATCCTTCCGGATCTCTGCTTTAACATCTGACGGGAGATATGATGAATGCAGTTAAATACACCTTTTAAGTTGGTCTGGATCACTGCGTCAAAGTCCTCCTCGGACATCTTCATCACCAGATTGTCCCTTGTGATGCCCGCGTTATTTACAAGGATATCAAGACGGCCGTACTTTGCCACGATCCCGTCCAGCATCTCCTTGCTGCTGTTAAAATCGGAAACATTGCACTGCACTGCTTCCGCGATGCCTCCGGCCTCCCGGATCTCCTGTACTGCTTCCTCTGCCTTTGCAGCAGAGCCGTTATAATTTACAATTACTGTAGCGCCTTTTGCAGCCAGTGTCTTTGCAATCTGGCGGCCAATTCCGCGGCTTGCGCCCGTTACCAGTGCGATCTTTCCTTCCAGCATATCTAGTTCTCCTTTAAAGCTTCGATTACTTTGTCAATATCTTCTAATTTTTCTACATTCAGGCTCTTTACACTGCGGTTGATCTTACGCATAAAGCCAGTCAGCGTACGTCCCGGTCCAATCTCGATAAAGGTATCCACGCCATCTGCCAGCATAGCCTCTACGCTCTGCTGCCATTTTACAGAAGAAGATACCTGACGGGTCAGAAGCTCCTTTACCGGAGCTGCCTCTGTCACATACTCTGCGGTTACGTTGGCAACATACGGGATCCTGGGAGCATTTACCTCTACTCCTGAAAGTACCTCTCCCAGCTTTTCTCCGGCTCCTGTGAGCATACCGGAGTGAAAGGGACCGCTTACATTCAGTAAAATGGCTCTCTTGGCTCCTGCTGCCTTTAAGCGCTCGCAGGCCTCCTCTACCGCAGCCTTCTTACCAGAAATAACGATCTGGCCCGGACAGTTGTAGTTGGCAATCCATACGCCTTCCATAGAAGAAGTGATTTCCTCGATCACAGAGGCATCCAATGCCAGAACAGCCGCCATAGCGCCTTCTCCTGCCGGAACCTCCTCCTGCATCAGGATTCCTCTCTGGCGCACTGTGCGGATGGCGTCATCCTCGCTCATCACGCCTGCTGCTGCCAGAGCGCAGTATTCTCCCAGGCTTAAGCCTGCCGCCACATCCGGATGGATCCCTCTTTCCTCCAGCACCTTCATCATGGCAATACTGGTTGTCACCATAGCTGCCTGGGTATATTCGGTAATATCCAGACGGTCATTAGGCTCAAAGCACAGCTCGGGAACAGAAAAGCCTAAAAGATCTGAGGCTCTGTCAAATACCTTTCTTCCAGTCTCTGTCTGCTCATAAAAATCCTTTCCCATACCGCAGGTCTGTGCGCCCTGACCTGGGAAAATAAATGCGATCCTGCTCATTTTTTACTCCCTGTTTAAAAGTTTCTTTGCCTGCTCCATCATCTCGTCGATCATTTCCTTACAGGTCTGCTCTTTGGAGATCATTCCGGCGATCTGGCCTGCCATTACAGTACCGTTCATTACATCGCCTTCCTGTACGGCCTTGCGCAAAGCTCCTAACGTCAGGTACTCCAGCTCCTCAAAGGACTTTCCTTCCTGCTCTAACTTTGTATACTCTCTTGTCATCTGATTTCTCAGACCTCTTACGGGATGGCCGTGGGTTCTTCCGGTTACTACGGAGTCAATATCCTTTGCCTTGATGATGCGCTGCTTGTAGTTTTCATGTACGGTCGATTCCTTTGCCACTACAAAGCGGGTTCCCATCTGAACCGCCTCTGCTCCCAGCATAAATGCCGCGGCAATGCCTCTTCCGTCTCCAATACCGCCTGCCGCAATGACAGGGATGGAAACTGCATCCACTACCTGGGGAACCAGGGTCATGGTAGTCTCCTCACCGATGTGGCCGCCGGACTCTGTTCCCTCTGCGATTACTGCATCAGCCCCATATTTTTCCATACGGCGGGCCAGTGCCACAGAAGCTACCACTGGGATTACCTTAACGCCTGCTTCCTTCCACATCTGCATATATTTCTCAGGATTTCCGGCTCCGGTGGTGACTACCTTAATGCCTTCCTCCACTACAACTCTTGCCACGTCATCTGCATGAGGACTTAAAAGCATTACATTAACGCCGATAGGGCGGTCTGTGAGCGCTCTTGCCTTGCGGATTTCCTCACGAACCACCTCTCCCGGTGCGTTTGCCCCGCCGATCAGCCCCAGGCCGCCTGCTGCGGACACGCCTGCTGCCAGGTTATGCTCTGCCACCCAGGCCATACCGCCCTGGATAATGGGGTATTCAATTCCTAACATTTCTGTAATTCTTGTTTTCATTGTCTTCCTTCCAATAGAGGAAACAGCGTGCTTCAATCCATCCACACGCCGTCCCTCTCATTTGCTTATGCAATTTTACACTCTGACCTTGAGGATCTTATGCCTCTACGCCGTGGTTCTTTAAGTACTCCATAACATCGCCAACTGTAGACATCTTCTCTAACTCCTCTGCCGGGATCTCTACAGAATACTCATCCTCTAAAGCCATTACCAGCTCAAAGAGATCCAGGGAATCAGCGCCCAGATCTTCCTTAAAGAGGAAGCCTCTGTTACGGACTCAGCGTCTACGCTTAACTGGTCTGCAATGATTTCTTTCATCTTCTCTAACATAATCTTTGTCTCCTTCTGACATATAAGTTTTATATTACAATTTAAATATTTACCATTATATTCACGAAATGTCCATGCCCTTTTACAGGGCTTTACATTTTATCTTTTTAAGCATTTTGGTGATTTTTACCGTCTTACCACTCCAAAAGCAGAGCTCCCCAGGTAAGACCTGCTCCAAATCCTGATAATACAATCCGCTCTCCGCGCTTTAACTTACCTGCCTGGTTCAGCTCGTCTAAAAGGATAGGAACAGAAGCTCCGGACGTATTTCCATAATGTTCCATATTCACAGGGAACTTTTCGATATCAACCTTCAGGCGTTTTGCAATGGATTCGATAATTCTGTAATTGGCCTGATGGATAATGAAATGGTCAATATCGCCGGTAATATATCCCGTGTCCTCCAGTACCTGGCTGATGCACTCCGGAACCTTCTTTACCGCGAACTTAAAGACCTCCTGTCCGTCCATAGCCATATATCCAAGCTCCGGTTTTCTTCCCAGAAGGAAGTTTCCATTGGAACGGGAGCCGCAGGTAAGCACTTCACCCTTTGCACCGTTTGAATGCATATTTAATCCCAGAACGCCTGTCTCGTCTGCGCTTACCACAGCTGCACCTGCTCCGTCTCCGAACAAGACGCAGGTTCCGCGGTCTGTCCAGTCAACCAGCTTACTGAGCACATCTGCTCCGATCACAAGGGCAGTCCGGTATATTCCGGAGGAAATAAAGGCGTGGGCTGTACTGAGGGCAAAAACAAAGCCGGTGCAGGCTGCGCTGATATCGTAGCAGGCCGCATGAATGGCTCCGATCTTTGCCTGTACCTCACAGGCCCCATTGGGAAAGCAGGAATCCGGTGATGAAGTAGCTAAGAGAATCAGGTCAATCTCCTCCGGAGCAATTCCGGCCTGCTCAATGGCTCTGGCTGCCGCTTTTGCCGCCATATCAGATGTACTGTCCTCTGTGGCGATCCGTCTTTCCCCTATGCCTGTACGGCTACGGATCCACTCATCATTTGTGTCAACGATCTTTGACAGATCATCGTTTGTCACGATCTGCTCCGGCACATACGAGCCGGTTCCTATTATTCTGGTTGTCATTTTTATTTACCCGGCCCTGAATGAGCGGTTCAAAACCTCCGCTGCCTGAGGGCTGTACCTTCCTTTGCCAAAATACTTTGAATCTCAAAGTAATACTACAGGATTGCGTGTTTTTTGTCAAGCAATTTTCTCCAATGACATACCTTAAATCGTCGCATTTTACCCCATTTCTTCAAAAAGAATATTCCGAAAATTTACTATATTATACCACAATTTACCAATTTACACTTTTCCATTTATTGACTTTATTTCTGTATTTTGTTACTTTAAAATCATAGAAGTCTATAAATTATACCTGTAAAGCGAGGAGGTCATATGATGAAAACCACAGGAGTAATCCGCAAGCTGGATGAGCTGGGCAGAATCACGCTCCCTATTGAATTAAGGAGAAGTCTTGACCTGGATGTCAAAGATGGACTTGAGATAACCGTTCAGGATGACTGTATTATCCTTAAAAAAGCGGAAAGCGCAGATATCTTTACCGGCAGCACCGAAGATCTGCTGGAATACGAGGGAAAGAAAGTTTCCCGAAGCTCCATTTTAGCTCTGGCGAAGCTGGCCGGGCTGAATGTATCAGAAGCCTGACAGAAAGCGGCAGTCTTTCAAAACTATATAAAATATCCCCTGTGCACGCTGAATGCGATATGCAGGGGATATTTTGTTAATTACAGGGAAAGCTTCCCCGGATCGCCCTATGGTCGTAGGAGTCTCCCACTCTATCTACCTGAGCGATCACAGGAACACCATACATTTCTGAAATGATCCTGCCCGCTCCACAGAAGGTATCACCGTGACGCTGCATATTTCCGGATACGATCACGCCCTTTAAATAAGAATGATTCTCTTTTAAGAACGCTGTCACAACAGGCGGCACAACGCCTCTGCCATCCGTATAGGTAAAAGAATGAAGTACTGATCCATGGTTTCCGTACCATCCTTTATCTTCATCGCCTCTAATCCAAGAACGTGAACCAGTTCCTCTACATTTCCACTGCGTGACGCATATACGTATTTCATAAATTCTAAATCCTCCTGTTCGATTCTCTTTTTATTTCCCCTGCTTCGCAAATGACTCTTCAGGCTTATAAAAAATCTTGCCATATGGGAAGCAAGTATGATCCCCAGAGCAATGGCTCCTGCCTCTGTGAGCACCAGCCCTGAGTAAGTTCCAAATTCTTCCTGATATCCCTGCACCAGATAATACATGGTATAGTAAAGGGCTTCTCCCGGAACCTCCGGAATCAGCATGGGCACAAGCAAAAGAATGACCGGCGTGCGCAGCATTCTGGCAAGAACCTCACTTAAGGCCGCCACAAAAAGGCTGGCTGCCAGAAGACCGGTAAATATACTGCATCCCATCGCCCTGCATACAAGGTATACCGCCCAGCCGGCGCCGCTTCCAAGGGCGATCACAGCCAGCTTTCTGCCCCGGACGCCAAAAAGGACTGCAAAACCAACGGAACCGATCATTCCCATAATGGTCTGAATTACCGAAAAGCTCATATTGCCCCTCCCAAAATGATAACACCGGCAAAGCCTATGGCTACTGCAACTGCTTTTAAAAGCGCCTCACTCATATTCAGCAGCCCACTGATCATATCTCCGTTTATCATATCTCTCAGAGAGTTGGTCAGCTGAAGTCCGGGGATTACCAGCATAATATCGCCAATCATAATTTTATCCGGCTGCACACCGATTCCCGCCCTTACCAAAAGAAGTACCGATATTGCTGTTACTGCACTGCAGAACATATTCTGAATAATGGTATTCAGCCTTAAAACTGCACTTCCGTGAAGGGTAGCATACAAAATGGCGCCTGAAAGAGCTGCCGCTATGCCGTCCATCAGAGTACCTCCGAAAAAGACTGACAGGGAGGAAGCAATCATCATATGCATTGCCAGCTCCAGGCTTACGGAAATCCTTTTTCCGTTTTTTATCGCGTCCAGTCCTGCCTTCAGTTCATTCAGTCCTGCCGGATCGGCGCAGATTCTGCGGGACAACTCATTTACCTTTGCCACTTTTTCAAGATCTGTGGTTCTCGTCCGGATGCGCCTTGTCTGGGTCATGGTCCTTCCATCTGAAAGCATGGCTGTGACAATGATACTGGACGTAATGGTAAATACATCTGCCCGCACAAAGCCGTATGCCTTGCACAGTCTGGTAATCGTATCCTCTACCCGGCTTACCTCTGCACCGTGCATGGCAAGCAGTTCTCCTGCATCCATAATCGCTGTCATAAGATAATTCATCCGGTCATACTCATTTTCACTGAAAATCATTTCTCTGCTCATCTTTATATCATCCTCAGACAGCCGGGCTTCCGGTTACAGCAATCCCTGATACACGTCCCTTTTCGATATCCCCCGGTCCTTTGCAACCGCCTTCATGGCCTCTTTTTTATCCATCCCCTGAGCCAGATAATGCTCCATATGCTCTTCCAGCGTCAGGGCTTCCCAGGACTGCCTTACTTCTTCCTGAATTTCCTGAACAGAACGCCCCCGGATAACGATTACGCACTCACCCTTAGGTTCTTCCTCCTCATATACGGCCAAAGCCTCCGTAAATGACGTTCTCCAGGCACTTTCAAACCGCTTTGTCAGCTCTCGGCAGATGGTGATATCCCTGTCTCCCATTGCCTCGTACAAATCCTTAAGGGTACTCTTTAAATGGTGGGGCGCTTCATACAGGATAATGGTCCTGGTTTCATTTTTCAGTTCTTCCAAAATCCTCTGGCGCTCCTTTTGTCGCTCTTTTCCGCAGGCAGAAAAGCCTCAAAGCAGAAACGGCGGGTGGGAAGCCCCGACATGGTAAGAGCCGTAATACAGGCAGCAGGTCCCGGAAGGGAGGTCACTGCAATCCCGGCCTCATAGCACTGGCGTACCAGCTCTTCTCCCGGATCGGAAATACCCGGTGTTCCCGCATCGGTAATCAGGGCAATATTTACCCCTTCCTTCAGCTTTTCCACCAGATATTTTGCCTTGTCTACCTTATTGTATTCGTGATAGCTGGTCATAGGTGTCTTTATCCCCAGATGGTTTAACAGCTTAATGCTGTGGCGGGTATCCTCTGCCGCGATCAGATCCGCCTCTTCCAGCGTCCGCACAACCCGGTAGGTGATATCCTCCAGATTTCCAATAGGCGTTGCACACAAATATAAAATTCCTGCCATGATCACAGCTCCTTTCAGTATCCGTAGGTAGTCCGTATTTCTTCGGAATATTCTCCGTTTTCGTCAAACACGATCACCGGCGCTTCTGCCTTTAAGAGAGCGCCGCCTCCGCGGACTGCCTCAATCAGCACCATATTGGCCTCTCTGTCCCTGTACGGGTGGACAAACTTCATCCGTTTGGGCTCCAGACCGTGTTTTTCATGGTTTGAATGATCTCAATCAGCCGTCTTGGCCTGTGCACCATGTAAAAACGTCCCCCAGGACGCAGCAGGCAGGTTCCCTCCCGCACCACATCCTCCAGGGTACACAGCACCTCATGGCGGGCAATGGCCTTGGCATCTCCAGGGTTCTTGATGCCGTGAGCGTCATTCATATAGGGCGGATTGCTGGTCACCACATCAAAAGAAGCCCGGGCAAAGAGCGTCCCGGCCTCCTTGATATCACCTGTTACAATATCCACCCGTTCCTCCAGATGGTTGTATGACACGCTTCTGCGGGCCATATCAGCGGATTCCTCCTGGATTTCCAGTCCTGTGAAATGTTCTCCCTCTGTTTTGGCGCTTAAAAGAATAGGAATGATTCCTGTTCCCGTTCCCAGGTCCAAAGCCCGTTCCCCCTTCTTTACCGCCGCAAAGCCAGAAAGAAGCACCGCATCCATTCCAAAACAGAATGCGCCTTTTCTCTGGATAATTCCATAATGATTCCTCTGCAGATCATCAATCCGCTCGTCATCCCGCAGACGGATCCCGCCTGTTTCAGTCCAGGTATGCTCCTTATTTATCATTGAGCTTTGACTTTCCTTCCCTTTTTCTCCAGTGCTTCCAGTTTTTTCAGCTCTGTATCCGTATTTGCGCTGTCTTTAGACGGCCGCTCCCCGTTTTTGCCCTTTTTCTTTCTGGGCTTAAACTTCAGCTCCTCTACCTTGTACTCGCGGATTTCCTTCTCGTCCCGGTCAACCACTACCACAACCTTTACAAGCTGACGCAGTACATTGACGCTGTGTACCTCTCCCTTTAAGCCGTCTGCCGTTGTCACATAGTCTCCAATGGCCGGGAGCCTGCTGTTTAATACCTCGTAAGTCTCTTCCTCATTTTTCAGGCAGCACATCAGACGACCGCAGACACCGGAAATTTTGGTCGGGTTTAAAGAAAGATTCTGCTCTTTTGCCATCTTGATGGACACCGGAATAAACTCGGACAGATAAGAATGGCAGCACAGGGGCCTTCCGCAGATTCCGATTCCGCCCATGATCTTTGTTTCATCCCTCACGCCTACCTGGCGCAGCTCAATCCTTGTCTTAAATACGCTTGCAAGATCCTTTACAAGTTCTCTGAAATCAATCCTTCCGTCTGCTGTAAAGTAAAACAGCACCTTATTATTATCAAAGGTATATTCCGCATCGATCAGCTTCATATCCAGCTTATGCTTGCGGATCTTTTCCTGACAGATCTTAAATGCCTCTTTTTCCTTTTCCTTGTTCCGGGTTTCCACTGCCCGGTCCTCATCGGTAGCCATCCGGATCACCGGTTTTAACGGAGGCACAACCTTTCCTTCCTCCACCTCACGGTTTCCAAGCACTACATAGCCGTACTCAATCCCTCTGGCTGTTTCAACGATCACATGATCGCCGGTCTTTATATCACGGCCCGCAGGGTCAAAATAGTAGATTTTGCCCGCAGTCCGAAAACGAACGCCGATAACTGTCAACATCATTCCTCCTGTATTTACGCTTACTCTCAATTCTCTTTCATGGTAAGGAGCATCAGTTCCATCACAAGCTCCATATTTACATTGGCATCCAGACGTACTCTGGCCTTGTCAATGGCTGCCAGTATCCGTTCCAGACCCTCATATCCGCTTAAAGCCGCAACCTGCTTTACAGTAGAAAATTCATCCTTAAAGATCAAAAGGTTAATGTCCTTAGTTGTCTTATACATCAGAATATCCCTGTACCACATCTGCATAAAATCCAGGCAGTCATGAAGATCCAGATTATCATCCTTTAATTTACGGATATAATTTAACAGCTCAGAGATATCCATATCCTTCAGATGCTTTAAGAGATGAAGAATTTCCTCATACATAATCTTAAAATCCTCCGAATCTGCCAGATGAATCGCCTTTCCCAGATTTCCCCTGGCAAATGCAGCATAGATCTCAGCCTGTGCTTCTTCCACCTTCAGCGACTGGATCAGATATTCTTTTACCACCGAATCACGCAGGGGCTTTAACTTCAACTGCACACATCTGGAAAGAATAGTGGGAAGAAAGGCGTCCTGATTCGTGGTAAGAAGCAGAATTACCGCATAAGAGGGCGGCTCTTCAATAGTCTTAAGAAGGGCATTCTGAGCCTGAACCGTCATTTTTTCCGCTTCATCTACGATGTAGATCTTATAATAGCTGCTGTAGGGCCGGATCATAATGGTATTATTAATCTGCTCCACGGATCTCATCTACGCCAATACTAGCTGGCTTTTCATGAGTCACATAAATCAGATCCGGGTGATTACCCGAAAGCACCTGTCTGCAGGCATGACACTGCATACAGGGCTCCGGCTTTCCCTTTTCACACAAAAGGCTCAGTGCAAAGGCATTTGCAAGGGATTTTCGCCCCATTCCCGCTTCGCCGCTGAGTATATACGCATGAGAGACCTTGCCTGTTTCCACTGCATTTTTAAAATGCTCCTTGATCTGCTCATGTCCCAGAATATCCTTAAAAACCAGCATCTGCCATACCCCCTTTGGTTGCTTTTTATGCTTTAACCAGTATAACATAAGTTAATTTTGATGTATAGCCTTTTCATATGGCAAAAGCCGGTACAGGCCGCGCTTATTGGCGGCCTGTACCGGCTTTCCGACTGTTTTTATTAACCTTAAACTATGCCAGATACTTCTTCAGAACGTTTCTGACAGCTCCCGGGCCTGCAATTTCTTCTAAGAACATCTCTTCGATCCGCTCTCCGATACCTGCTTCATAAAGATCAATTCCGAAAATATTTGCATTTGATAAAATGCTCTTTAACTGGCCGGTATAGGTCTCCGGCTTTCCTACCACAATTCCTCCAGCTGCTTTGTCAGCTCAGGAACCATAGGATCTGCAGACAGCTCAAATGCCTTGCCTTCATCATCGACTGCCAGAAGGTAACGGCACCAGCCTGCGATTGCCAGCGGAATTGCAGTCAGTTTCTTCGCATCGCCATACTGTGCTACATAAGACTTGATGGTCTCACCATAACGGATACCAACCTTCTGGGATGTATCAGTTGCGATACGCTGAGGTGTGTCAGGCATAAATGGATTAGGGATTCTTACCTGAATTACTTCATTTACAAAATCTACAGGAGAAAGGATGCCTGGATCCGTAACAACCGGCATACCCTCTACCGGACCAATCTGATGTACAAGCTTATTCAGCTGTTCATCCTTCATCTCATCTGCAATCAGATCATATCCCAGTACACAGCCGTAAACGGCAAGAGCAGTATGGAGCGGATTCAGACAGGTTGTTACCTTCATGCGCTCTACCTTATTTACTGTATCGCGGTCTGTCATATATACGCCGGCCTTTTCAAGTGCAGGTCTTCCGTTGGGGAATTTGTCCTCGATTACCAGATACTGAGGTCCCTCTGCATTAACAAAAGGTGCAATATAGGTCTTCTTGGAAGTAATAACCGGAGCCATATCCTCAATTCCGGCCTTTTCCAGCTCCTGGCATACAGAATCAGCAGGTCTTGGGGTAATCTTATCAATCATAGACCATGGGAAGGAAACCTGTGCCTCATCTGTGATATAAGCCACAAACTCTTCTTCTACAAAGCCCTTCTTGCTCCACTCTTTCTGCCATAGTTACGATGGAGCTCTGAAGCTTCTCGCCATTATGAGAGCAGTTATCCATGGAAACTACTGCCAGAGGATACTTTCCTGCCTTATAGCGCTCATAAAGCAGAGCACATACAACTGCCATAGCAGAACCGGCTTTGTCTGGTCCATTGTCAATATCTGCCTGAATAAACGGGAAATAAGAGCCATCTGCTCCCTTTAAAGCATATCCCTTCTCTGTAATGGTAAATGAAATCATCTGCAGGCCAGGATTTACAAAAATTTCCTTCAGACGGTTCCACTGGGATGCGTCATTAGACTGTGCCTTGATTGCCTCTGTCAGAGAGCCCAGCACTCTCTTATCAGTTGAACCGTCAGCCTTTAAGGTAACGGCCAGAACCAGATTGTCATAGGGTGCATAAATCTTGTCAACAACATCAAAATCGAAAGTTTCAACACAGGTAATTCCCTTTGAAGCTTCGCCATTTGCAATTAAAGTATCTGCAATGCCGCCGATAAAGATACGGAAGATATTTCCGGCTCCAAAATGAACCCAGACCGGAGACTTCTTTGTTTCTTCTGCAACTGCTGCAATGTCATATGCAGGAAGAGCGACTCCCGCTTTCTCCCACTGTTCTTTTTCTTTTAAGCCGTTTAATGTTAATTTCATTCTTAACCCCTCTTTGCGTTCTTGTCAATTGCTTCCCAAAGACCCTGAAGATAGCAGGCTCCCAGCGCTCTGTCATACAGACCATATCCCGGCATAGCAACTTCGCCCCAGATCATTCTTCCGTGGTCAGGACGGATGCAGCCGTCAAATCCGGTGTCGTATAAGGTCTTCATGATCTCATACATATCCTTAGAGCCGTCAGAGGACAGGTGAGCAGCCTCCTCGAAATCTCTGTCGCTGTTATACTTTCTTACATGGGCAAATGGGATTCTGCCCTTTGCCATACGGATAATCTCACAGATATCATTTTCAGGATTGGAACCCAGGGAACCTGTACACAGAGTTAAGCCGTTGTATGGCTTGTCTACTGCCTTTAACAGACGCTCAATGGTTTCCTTATTTCTCACGATTCTTGGAAGTCCGAAAATAGGCCATGCGGGATCATCCTGATGAATACCCATATGGATATCGTATTTCTCACATACAGGGCCGATTGCCTCCAGGAAGTATACCAGATTGTTGAACAGTTTCTCTGAATCTACATCTTTATATGCATCAAATAATGCTTTCAGCTTTTCAAGACGCTCTGGCTCCCAGCCTGGCATCACAAAGCCATTGGACATCTTTTCAATAGACTCTCTCATATGCTCAGGATCGATCTGATCAATTACGTCCTGATTATATGCGAGAACTGTAGAGCCATCCGGTCTCTTTCTTGCAAGATCAGAACGGGTCCAGTCAAATACAGGCATAAAGTTGTAGCATACCATGTGAATGCCTGCTTTTCCCAGGTTCTCAAGGGTTGTAATATAGTTCTTAATATGCTCGTCACGCTTTTCAGTTCCGATCTTAATATCATCGGAAACGTTCACGGACTCGATACCCATAATAGACAGGCCTGCATCCTCAACAGTCTTCTTTAACTCTGCGATCTCTGCCTCTTCCCATACCTCTCCAGGCATCTTTCCCATAAGAGTTGTGATAACTCCCTTTACTCCCGGAATCTGGCGGATCTGCTCCAGAGTTACACTGTCATAGCCTGGTCCATACCAACGTAATGTCATGTTCATAATGTTCTACCTCCATATGTTAAATTTTGTTGCTTCATCATTTTGGGCCTGATAACGCTCTTACTTGTATGGTAGTATAAAATTTCAATTTGTTCAATATGTAATTTTTTATAAAAATTAACCTTTTAGTTTATTAATTCTGTACATATTATTTTTTATGCCTCTCTTATATTGACTTTTGTCCCATAGGGTTTTAGTATAGGTAGTATGTAAGTTGTTTAATAAAACCTGCTATATTTCAAAAGGAGAGTGTGTGTTAATGAAAGCTGTACAAATCGTAAAGCCTGAAGACCTGAGAGTAATCGACATTGAAAAGCCTGTTATTGACGAAAAAAACAATGTTCTTGTAAAAATGACCGCTGCCGGCATCTGCGGTTCTGACATGGGTATCTACCATGGTACAAATGCTGCAGCAACCTATCCACGTATCATCGGACACGAGATGGTAGGCCGTGTTGACCAGGTTGGATCAAATGTCAAAAATCTGAAAGTAGGAGACCGTGTAATCATCAATCAGGGTAACCAGCTGCGGCCACTGCTATCCCTGCCGCAAAGGACGCTGAAATGTATGCGATAATCTTGCTATCCGTGGCGTGCATATTGACGGAGGCTACCGCGAATTTATAGCTGTTCCTGAAAGCGACTGCTATGTTTTACCCGATTCCCTTTCTGATACGGACGCCATTATGATCGAGCCTACTACCATCGGGATCCAGTCCTGTACACGGGCTCAGCTGGAAAAAGATGATATGCTTCTGATCTATGGATCCGGAGCACTGGGCAGCACGATCTTAAAGGTAGCCCGTCTTCTCTGCGACCATATCATCGTAGCTGATATCATGGATGACAAGCTGGAACTTGCCAGACAGAACGGTGCTAAATACACCATCAATCCGCTGAAAGAGGATCTTACAGAAAAAATAAAAGAATATACAGAAGGCCATGGAAGCACCGTTTCCATCGACTCTGCCTGCACCAAGGATTCCCTCATTACTCTTTTAAAGGCAACTGGAAATGCCGGAAGAGTAATTACCATGGGCTTTTCAGTAGCTCCTACCGAGGTAAATCAGTTCCTTATCACCTCCAAGGAACTGGATGTCCGCGGTTCCAGACTTCAGAATCATATGTTCGGCAAAGCAATTGAACTGATCAACGAAGGAAAGCTTGATCTGAACGGTACTGTGTCACATACCTTCCCTCTGATCCGCGCTCAGGAAGCCTTTGACTTTAATGACAGCCATGATCCTTCCATCCGCAAGATTGCCCTTACCTTTGATTTCTAATTATCACATTTAAAGAAGGGATACATCATGAAAATTTTAGAACGGCAGCCTTCTGAAAAGGCTCGTTCCTACGCTATACGCGTACTTCTCTACAACATCACTGCCCTGGAACTGCCTCCGGGAAGTTCCGTCAGCGAAAACGAAGTATCTTCTGTCATGAACATATCCCGAACCCCTGTGCGGGAAGCTCTTATCGAGCTTCCCGCATGGATCTTGTAGATATTCTTCCCAAACGGGGCAGTTTTATTTCCAAAATCGATTATGGATTGATTGAAGAATCTCGTTTTATGCGTCTCGTACTTGAGACAGCAATTGTGAAGCTTGCATGCGAACAGGGAATCTCATCCTATTATATGGAGCTGTTAGAGAAAAATCTCCGACAGGAATCTTCTCTGTCCAATACACAGGATTTCTCAGTCCAGCTGGAGCTTGACAATCATTTTCATCAGCTTCTTTTTGAATCTGTAGGAAAATCCAGAACCTTTGACATTATCTATTCCCAGATGATCCATTTTGACCGTCTCCGTATTCTGTCTTTAAAATCCTGGCAGGATGCGCGGGTAGTAAAAGACCATCAGAATATTCTGTATGCCATCCGTCAAAAGATTCTGAATTGGCGGAAATGCTTATCACCCGCCACTTGACACGGTTTCAAGTAGAAAAAGCAGAGCTGACCAAACGTTATCCTGATTACTTTACGCTGTAATAAAACGGGCGTGTGAAAAACTTACGTTTTCTCACACGCCCGTTTCTGTTTTATACGGTTTTATCTACTTTTACAACTACCTTCATGTAGTTACCCGGATTCTTTTCAATATCCCGAATCGTCTCCGGTGCCTCATCCAGAGAAATAGTCTTGGTTAAAATCTTAGCCACATCTACCTTCTTTGTGTAAATCAGCTCGATCGCCTCTTCAAATTCTCCTGCACTTGTACGTGCTCCGCGAATATCAATTTCCTTACGCGTTATGATATCGGTAGGAATTGAGGTCTCTCTTGGAGGCCAGCCGGTAAGAGTAATTCTTCCTGCGTTGCTGACAAGATCAAGGCTGGAGCGAATTGCTGCATTGGATCCGCTGCACTCCATAACCTGCTGAGCCATCATTCCGCCTGTAATTTCACTGACTCTTGCAGCCGCATCTTCTTCTCCGGAATTGATTACATACTCAATACCCAGCTCCTTTGCAAAATCCAGACGCTCCTGAACAAGATCCAGAAGAATTGCATGTGCACCGTAAGCCTGTGCGATCATACCTGCCAGCAGACCAATAGGTCCTGCTCCGATGATCGCGCAGTACTCCCCTGCCTTTAATCCGCCTCTGTGGATTCCGTGAAGAGAAATAGTAAGAGGTTCTGCCATTGCAGCATCTGTCCAATCCATATCTTCCGGCATCTTTACCAGCATATCTGCCGGATGGCAAAAATACTCTGCCATGCCGCCGTCAATATGTACACCCAAAACCTTAAGGCTTGTACAGCAGTTTGTACGTCCGATAGAGCATGGATAGCACTCTCCGCAGTAAATGTATGGATCAACAATAACTTTATCGCCTGGTTTTAATCCCTTAGGATTATCTGCCGGAATTTCCTCTACGATACCAGCCAGCTCATGTCCAATGATCCTTGGGTAGGATACCAGTGTATTGGTTCCGCGGAAAGCACCTATATCACTTCCGCAAATACCAGCTGTAACAATACGGATCAGCGCCTCGCCCGGTCCCGGAACAGGCTTTTCCAGCTCTACACAATCTACATTTCTGGGCTCTTCCAGTTTAATTCCCTTCATTTTTCTCCTCCATTATTAAAGTGCGACTTTTACGACAACCTTTTTAACAAAGCATGGCCCGCCAGCCTGGCATCTTGGTTTATGAGCATCTTCAGGAGCAACGATGATCATATCTCCCTCTTCCAAAAGAACGGTTCCGCTTAACTCCGGCTCCTCATAGAAGATCAGATCATTTTCCTCAATGCGTTCCTTTACTTTAAGGCCATCTCTCTTGCAGATACCGAACTGCTCTTTTCCCTTTGCAACATACTGAATATCAAAGTATTTTTCATGGGTTTCAAAAAAACCTGTATCTGCCGGAATTGTAGTATATTCCTGAATGTTGGCTACTACTGTATCACCCATAATAGGATAGCTTCCTGCAGGCAGTGCATTGATATCTGTTTCTGCCAGCCACTTATAGGCACAGGTAAATTTCTCTTCCAGGTAATTATACTTCTCTGCAATACTTATATTTGAAAAAAACATAGTGATTCCTCCTGTTTTTATTTGCTTGCTATATCAGTCGTAGACATATCTCCTGACGCCAGGGAACAAAGCTGCTTCCAGATTGCCTCGTCTACATGAATCCCCTTCTTCATGCTTTCTTCCCGTACCGCCAAAGTCCTCTCTCCCGGATAGCTTACGCTTCCGCCTTCGCGCTCAGGATGAGCTTTTTTAACCGCATCAATCCTCCGGTTCAGCATATCCTGGATTTCATCTTTGGAGCCAAACAGATAGGGATCATATGCAATAAAGATCTGGCAGCAGTTCGTACAGCTGCCTTTTGCCTGTATATCCATATCCGTTCCGCTCATTCCATTGGCCATAAGCGCTACAGCCATATCCAAAGCAAGAGCCATACCGCTTCCTTTCCAGTATCCCATAGGAAGCCCCCGCATGGTTTCCTCTATGGCGCCCGGATCGCAGGTCAGATTTCCATCCTTATCAAATCCTCCCGGATAGGGAAGCTGCTTTCCCGCCAGACGATAAACTCCCAACTTTCCATAAGCGTACAGACTCATAGCCATATCAAGGATAAGCGGGCCATCCTCCCTGGAATCGCCATACAGAACGGGTTGTTTCCCACACTGCGCTTATCGCTTCCCCACAATGGCATACAGCTTTCCGCATTAATCCAGCTCATACCCATAAAGCCTGCTTCAGCCATTTTCCATACATAGGTTGCGCCTCTCATCCAATGAGTAGTGTTTTTAAGGGGAACACAGCCAATCCCATGTTTTTTCGCCAGCTCTACAGCTCTGTCAGCACAAAAGAGCGCATTGGTAATGCCAATCCCCAGTTGTCCGTCATAATTTTCCACTGCGCCCTTTGCACCTGCAAGCTGAGGCTCGCCTTTAATGTTAACCCATCCCTTTTGAACATATTCCACAAATCTGGGAATTCGATTCAGTCCATGGCTTTCTACCCCATCAGCACTGGACTGAATATGAACAGCTGTACATATCTCAGCCTTTTCTTCTGTAAGTCCCAGATTCAGGAAAATCTGCTTTACATCCTGCTTTAATTTGTCATAAGGAACACGAACCCCCATATTTCCTCCCGGATTTACTTACTTGCAATGTCCTTTGTTTCCATATTGCCTGCAGCCAGAGCACAGATCTGCTCCCAGATTGCCTCGTCCACAGAAACTCCGTCCTTCATGCTCTTTTCGCGAGTGGAAATCGTTCTCTGTCCAGGACAGCTTACATGTCCGCCTTCATGCTCCGGATGAGCTGCGTTTGCAGCATCAACACGCTTGTTCAGCATAGCCTGAATTTCTTCTTTGGAACCAAACAGATAAGGATCATATGCAATAAAGATCTGGCAGCAGCCTGTGCAGCTTCCACGATTCTCATTGTCCATATCTGTTCCGCATTTGCCGTTTGCCATAAGAGCAGCAGCCATATCCAGTGCAAGAGCCATGCCGCTTCCCTTCCAGTATCCGGTAGGAAGAATTCTCTTACTGTCCTCAATTGCTCCCGGATCGCTGGTCAGATTTCCGTCCTTATCAAAGCCGCCCGGATAAGGAAGCTGCTTTCCTGCCAGACGGTATACGCCCAGCTTTCCATATGCATACTGGCTCATTGCCATATCAAGCACAATAGGGCCATCCTCTCTTGGAATTGCCATACAGAATGGATTGTTTCCAACGCTTGGCTCGTCGCTTCCCCACAATGGCATACAGCTTTCTGTGTTGATCCAGCTCATACCCATAAAGCCTGCCTCAGCCATCTTCCATGCATAGGTGCCGCCTCTCATCCAGTGAGTCGTATTTTTTAAAGCAACACAGCCAATTCCATGCTCTTTCGCCAGCTCTGCAGCCCGCTCTGCACAGAAAAGAGCATTTGTAATACCGATGCCCAGCTGACCATCATAATTCTCCACAGCACCTTTGGCTCCTACAAGCTGAGGCTTTCCTTCCAGATTGATCCATCCCTTCTGAACATATTCCACAAATCTGGGAATACGGTTCAGTCCATGGCTCTCAACGCCGTCTGCACTGGACTGGGTATGAATTGTAGCACAGGTCTCGGCCTGCTCTTCTGTAAGGCCCAGATTTAAGAATGCCTGTTTTACGTTTTTCTTTACTTCCTCATAAGCAACGCGAATACTCATATCGTTTCTCCTTTATTTTTTATACAGGCTCCCCTTCTTCACAGCAGGGAATTTTGCCTGCGTATTCCATTATCTCTTCATATAAACCGCTGGCTTCCTCCGGCGAATAGCCATATACCAGAAACACATCCATCACATAAGGGGAGTATGGAATTCCCGTGATGGCCTGGGCAAAGGCCATTGCGGCAATTTCACTTAAGACAATCACCGTGGAGTCATTATGCAGAGGTCCCAATGACCAGAGCCGGATCTTTTCCTGTTTTGTAAAAATCTCATCTTTATATTTTTCTTCTACAAAATGAAACAGCTCATGAGCCAGCAAAAGGCCTTTGATATCCAGCTGTTCAGTTAAAACCTCTTTCACTTCAGGACGCTCTGTAAATTTGTGTGCCTTCTTCACAGCATCCATGTAAATCTTTATATTGCCCGGTTCCCGGAATTCTGCAAACAGAACTCTATCTGCATTTTCCGGGAATGTAGGATATTCAACCTTCAGCCCCATGGCTTCCGATAATTCCTCAGGACTTCGGACACCGTAAAGGCAGCAAATCTTCTCAGCATATTCTCTGCCGCAGCAAACAGCCTGCTTCATCCAGCTTTTTCGCTGCCCGTCATCAAACTTTCCATTCAGCGGCTCTCTGGAAAAAGCATACGCATACATATCCTCTATCGGAATGGATGTCAGATCCTGAAGCATACGGACCAGAGGACGTACCTTAAAATGAGGACGTTCGTATCTTACCGGTCTCTGCTTTCCAAAAAGTCCGTCTGTAATGGGCTTTAAAGCTTCCTGAACCTTATTTCTGTCCATAACTGCTTATATCTCCGTAACTGAACCTACGATAATAATCTCCTCATCAGGCTCTCTGTCTCCCAGATCCAGATCCATCAGCAGGAAGATCTGCTCCAGATCAATTGCGCTGTAATCGCCTACTCTTGGACCTACGCATACAAAGAAATCAGGACGAAGAATGGAGTCTGTCTTAAATACGGCAGCCTCTTTCCAGATTGTTTCCACTACTTCTTTGTAATCGCGGACCGGACATTTTACAACCATACCGTTGGAGCACTGAACCTTGATAAAGCCCTTCTTATCAACAATACGCAGAGGATTCTTTCCCTCTCTCCCTGGTATACATAGAACTTGTCCGTCTTCTCTGCCAGGTGAATCTGGCTTACCTTTGATCCAAAATCCTGTGTAGCCAGTTCCAGAGCCTCTGCCTCATCACACTCTTTCAGAAGATCCGTTGTCTTTACTTCTGTAGATCCTGTTGCGATTGCTGTTACCTTACCGGTCTGACTGTCGATTTCAATATGAACCTCTACCGTATCAGGTGATGCGCCGGAGCTTACCGCTGCATCAGCCGCCTCTTTCTTAATCTCGCGGATATCATCCTGAGTCGGATTGGGGATCACTCGCTCTACTACGTCACGGACCATGGAAAGCGCAACGCCGATAGAGGAAATAACCTCAGCATTCTCCGGAATGCTGTACTGCAGTCCCATCTTTCCTGCACAGTAAGGTACAAGAGACGCTGCTCCGCCTCCGCAGCCTACCAGCTTCATGCTGTCATGATCCAGCTGATACTTCTCAGCCAGAGCGTTGATGCAGGCATTTACCTTCTCATAATCCTTATCCAGAATCTGTGTTGCAAGCTGCTCTACAGTGATTCCAAGCTTATCTGCTACAGGCTGCATTGCTTTGCGGGCTGCATTGGCATTTCCATAAGCAAAATACTTCTTATCGATCAATCCCAGAACATTGGCTGCACAGGTATTGGTAAAGCAGATACGCTTTCCGTTCTTTAAACGGATTGTAACGTAATCAGCAGGATCGCTTGGTTTCGGTCTTACCATCTCGATCTGCGGATCAACAATCTCCTCTTCAGGAGTAAAACATGCGTATTCGCAGCCTGCGATATGAGCAGAACGAGGACCTACGTCTACTACTTCCTTGTCATTGATACGAACCATAGAACCGCCGGCACATCCAAGAATGCGGACATCCAAAGAACTGATATATGTATCATGGCCTCCGATCTGGGCATAGTCTACACCGGGACGGCCATTCTTGATTACACCGATATTGGTTGTTGTTCCACCTACCTCAAAGTAAATGGCATTGGATGCTCTTAAGTACATCAGAGATCCCATAACAGATGCGGCGGGGCCGGATAATGCAGTTAAAATCGGACGCTTACGCATCTCGTTAATCTCCATAACACCGCCGTCGCCTCTCATGATCATCAGTGGAACCTGAACGCCTGCTTCTCTTACAGAAGACTCTGTTGCGTTTGCAGTTGCCATCATCTTAGGAAGGATGGACGCGTTAATTGCAGCTGTACGGGTACGTCTTGTAAGTCCATACAGTTTTGTAATATCAGAAGCCATACTAACCGGCACATTTTTCTTTTCTGCACAGTCATGGATCATCATTTCCTCATCCATGCTGTCTACGCCAAAGGCCATAGAAGCAACAATTACCTGTGCGCCCTGGCTGATCAAGTCATCAATATTTTTATTGATCACTTCCTCCGTCAGCATCTTTTTCTTAATGAAGGTATTAAATACCTTGATCATTCTGCCAACTTTTTCATCCAATACAATATCCTTCAAAGCCAGCTGGCGCTTTGCAAGAAATCCTTCCAGACCGCCTCCCGCTACGCCAACTACACCTACATTTGCCACGTCGCCCTCAATAAAGGCATTGGTAGCCTGAGTAGTAGAATGGGCTACGAACACCACATCCTCCGGTGCAATGTCATTTTCCCGCATACAATTCTGAAAACTCTGAACAACACCGGCAGCAACGCCGTTCTTGTCATCGTGGGTTGTCTTTACTTCATTTTTTCCAATAATTTCGTGAGTTTCATTGTCCATTGCTACGCATTTTGTGTAGGTTCCACCTACGTCAATACCCATGCGGACAGCTCTGTGCTTACGTTCTGCCATACTTCCCATATCCTTTCAATTTGATTATTCCATTAAATTTTCAGAAACATACTAAAGGGGCTGCGGGCGCATCCAGAGCGCCCGCAGAATAAAGATATACATTGTTTGAGAGATTTTATTGCAAGATTAGATGAACCATTCAGCGCCAAGTCCGGCAAGCATGATAAATGCTGCCGCATACTGAAGGACACCTGTCAAATATGCATTTGGAATTGATAATTTCAAGAAGTCCTTAGAATCAACCTTGGTGTAAGCCAATCCCCATGCAACCCAGGACTGTGTAATACAGCATCCGATGTTAACCGTGATTGTAGGAATTGCAAATACTGCATATAAGAATGGAACTGAGAAGGAAGCCACATTGGAAAGAACGCCTAATGTAGCGGCACCGCAGCCTACCAGAGTCATAGGGCCACGGAACAGTCCCATAAACAGCAGGGCTGCAAATGCAATACATACAACAAGCTCGCTTCTGGGCATGATTCCGCCAAGAACGACCTTAAAATAAGGAGATGCATAGGATGCTACTGTGTTGAACATCGGCAGTGTAAGAAGGAAGCCTACCAATGGAGCGGTGTCTACAACGCCGTCATAATACAGCTTATTTACCAGCTGGCAATTCTCCTTAAATGTACCCTTCATCTTTCCGCACAGGAACAGAGCTGCAAAACCGGCAATTACGAAGCCGCCGATAACGGAAAAATCAAGCCAGATCTTTAAGATAACAGGAACAATCGGAAGGATCAGAGTATAGAACGGAGCGTTCTTCTGATCTGCAGTGCCTCTTGTCTGGGCAGCCCATGCGTCTTTGAGGATTTAAGGTAAACTGCGGAAAGAACAGTTGTAGCAACAAGCATGATCAGCAGAGCTGCAAGCCCCCAGTGGCTTACATACCATCCCAGAGTAAAGTCAGGCATCTGATCCGGCTGGATAAAAAAAGCGCGGTACTGTGCAAAGTTAACAGGATCTAATTAAATAAATACCTGCTGCAACAGAACCCATAAAGCTGAACATGGCAATTGCTTTCGGAACTCCTAAAGACATAAGAATAGGAAGAACGATAACGCCGATTGCGATAACAGGGCCAGCTCCTGTCATAGCCGTAAAGATAACAGCTGTAACAATATTCATCAGAGTGATAGTAACCAGAGGCTTGTCTCCGCCTAATTCAACAGTCTTACGAATCAGGGTAGACGCAATTCCGGTCTCCATCAGAACACGACCAAACCATGCACCCCAGCATACGTTTACCAGTGTAGTTCCCCAGCCTTCCGGAGCGCTCTGGTAAATCTTGTTCAGGATACCAACCAGTCCCTTTGCACCTTCAAACTGAAGAACCGGATTGGACTCCAGGAATGCCTGGCTTGCAAATAATGTGCCTCCCAGAGGAAGGATTGTCCAGATAAGTGTGATGATCAAGAATCCGATCATCAGGTTGTGGCCTTTAATACAGTAATATGCCAGGCCAAAAAACGTAAACAATAAAATTATACCGATGATATATTCCATGGTATTTCCTCCATTTCTTTTTTCCCTACGTCATACACATTGCATCTCTCTCAACAATGATATCCCCATTTCATCTCCCTTCATGATAAATTAGTATATTTTCTAACCGGCGTCAAAACGTCCTGACAGTTTTTTGCTGTCAGCCATTTTTGTCAGCCGGAAAAGAACTGTGGATAAAATCCCTGAATGGAATTCGTATTAAGAAGAATTCTGTCAAAATGGCTGGAACAGATCAAAGCTGCCGCTTCCGTATCCTTCCTTTTCAGATGGTCCAGAAGCATCCTTCCTTCTATCTGCATATGCTCCCAGCCAGAGGGACCATAATACCGCTCCGCCTGAAAACCATATGTACTGTAATACAGATAATTCGTTCTCAGCATGTCACAATCCATAATCCGGAACATTTCCCAAATGTGCTTCTTATCGCAGAGAACCGAAAGCGCATAGCTTAACTGCTGTTCCAGAATCAAAAGATCAGCGATCTCTTCCTTTTTTATACTTTGTTCATCCAGTACATCCTCAAGAAGCTTCAGCTGTTCTTCTGAGATATCGCTTCTGCATATCTCCTCAATCATGGACTGTTCGAGTACTCTGTGAGTATACACAGACTGTTTGATCCGTTCCGGATCAATCATAGAAACAGCCGTTCCCTTCTGGGGATAAACAACAACATAGCCTTCCTCTGTCAACTGGGCAAGAGCATCCCTCACTGCCGACCTCCCGGCATTCATCTGAGCAGATATGATGTTCTCACTGAGCATCTCTCCCGGCTCTGCCTTTAAGGTAAGGATCTGATATTTCAGAGCATTGTAAACCTCGTTCTGAGATCTGATCTTATCCAGAAGCTCTTCTGCCTTAATCATCCGACCCCGTCCTCCTTTGTCCTGTTTAATCATTTTGCATACAAGCCCCAGATTGCATACAAGTCTTACTTATGATTGCATATCAGTTTCAAAAAAACAGCCCGTCAAATCAGGCGCTCTTTTGTTGCCATGTATAAAATAAAACCAGAACTTTACTAAATCTAAAATTGCATACAAGTTGTCAACCAACTTATCATCAAAGAAAGAACGGTATCCCTATGACACTAGCTTTATTTCAAAATGACACCCTGCCTGTCCGCAGACCTTCTGAGGATGCACGGCAGTATGCCTACCGCATTATACGAAAATTTATCCTGAGCTTCTTCTTCTTCCCGGTCAGAAAATGAATGAAGCGGATCTTGCCTCATCTCTGAATATGAGCCGGACTCCGATCCATGATTCATTTTTCAAATTATCCAGAGAAAATCTGGTGGACGTTATTCCCAAGCGAGGGGCATTTGTTTCTAAAATCGATCAAAAACGCATTGATGATGCTGTATGGGTCCACCAAAAGCTGGGTAGTGCCATGATCCATTCCATTTATATAAGAAGGGTTCCCAAATCTGAACTGGAGCTTTTATACTGTCCCATCCAGCAGATGAACAGCTATATGCTTCTGGAAATTCAGCTCAGACCGTTCAGCTTCTGTCGGAATACTACCATCAGCTTTATACACTGGCCGGAAATATGGATCTGATATGGGCTTCTCTCCAGAAAACTGACACAGATTTAAGCCGCCTGCTTGTCCCTGGCTGTAAGCAATCCCAACGTACTGGATGGATTTATGCAGGAGCTGACTAATCTGACAGATGCCCTTATTAACCGTAATTATGACCGTGCCGGTCTGATCTACGACCACCATTTCTCCAGAATCCGGATGCTTACAGCTCCTCTCAGGGCCCATAACCCTCAATACTTTACAGAGCCCATGCTGCCGGCAGCCACGGACACTTCCTCACAGGACACAGACGTATTCTCTTAAAAGAAAGGCGGTATTACATTATGACTGACTACAATGAAATATTTTCTCTCAAAGGAAAAACAGCACTGATCACCGGAGGAACCGGCGGTTTGGGAAGTGCGATTGCCAGAGCATTTCTTCAGCAGGGCGCTCAGGTCGCTGTCTGCGGTACCCGTCCGGAAAAAGCGGCTCCCATAGAAGAACTGGCTAAAAGCCTGGATCGTCCATTTTTATCCCTCTCCTGCGATCTGACTGATGCAGAAAGCACAAACCAGATGCTCAACTCCATAGAACACACCTTCGGCACTGTAGATATCCTTGTAAACAGTGCCGGAATCAACCGTCTGATCCCTGCTGAGGAATATGACGACCAGACCTTCCAGACGGTTATGGATATAAACATCGCCTCTCTCCACCGGATTACCCGTGAAGTAGGAAAACGGTTTATGATCCCTCAAAACAGGGACGGATTCTGAATCTTTCCTCTGTAAAAAGCTTGATCGGAACAAAGCAGGACTACATTGCCTACTGTACAAGTAAAGGCGCTGTCAATATGTATACCCGCCAGCTGGCCTGTGAATGGGGAAAATACGGCATCACCTGCAACGCCATTGCTCCCACTTTTGTATACACTCCCATTAATGCATTCCAGCTGGATGATCCGGTATTTTACAAAACATTAACCGAACGTATTCCCCTTGGAAGAATCGGCAAAGAGCAGGATATTGCTTCTGCTGCCCTTTATCTGTGCAGCGACGCCGCCTCTTTTGTAACCGGACAGATTCTCTGCGTAGACGGAGGTCTGACTGCTATGCAGTAATTCTGCACACGACTTACTGCCTTTCAATATCCATCAAAAACATTTACCATTAGGAGGTATCATTATGATCTACGGAAACATCAACAGCAAACACTTTGAACAGGAACTGGCAATCCTTCCCAGACCACTGCAGAACGCAATCCGCATTTTAAAGGATAACGACCTGGCCAATCACGAACCAGGAAGATTTGATCTGGATTTTGAAGGTGTCCCTGTTATTTTACAGGTTCTGGATCTGACTACCGCTCCAAGAGAAACACTTCGTCCGGAAATTCACCGCAAAAATATAGACGTACAGTTCCTTGCCTCCGGCGGACCGGAAGAAGCCGGATTTTACTGGGATAACGGTACAAGCCAGATAGATGAAGATTTGCTGGATACCCCTCGTGATATCCTCTTCTATCACAATAACCCTGCTGTACCGGAAGGCCGTATCTCTTTAGATATAGGTACCTACGCTGTATACTTCCCATGGGATGTACACATTCCTGCAATCCAGACCGGAACAGCCAGCGCTCCTATCCGTAAAATCGTTATAAAGGTTCCTGTGGAAGCCTGCGTATAACAGCAAGGAGACTATTTCATGACCATCGACCGACACTTAAAACACCTGGCACAGAAAGATCCTGAAAACCGGCAAAAAGCCCTTCTTGATGTTCTCATCCAGGAGGGGCTGGAGTTTAGCCTTCAGGAACAGGAACCGTCCATTCAGAACCCTCGCGGAATACGTAACTACCTTTTAACTCCCTGGAGTCCTGAGCCCTCTCTCCTCTTCTGTGCTCACTACGATGCTGTACCCGGAACATTTGGAGCTAATGACAATGCTGCAGCAGTCTGTATCCTGATCCAGCTGGCACAGACTCTGAAAAAAGAGCATATTCCGGCCCGTTTTGCCTTTTTTGATGGCGAAGAAGCAGGTAATATGGGCAGCAAATTTTACGTTTCTTCCCTGGACCGTACTTCCCTGACAGGTGTCATCAATCTGGATGTATGCGGCTATGGAGATACCATTGCCATCTGTGGAAAGGGACATGAAAAAAAGCCGGTTATGCGCCCCTTCTGTCAGAAAAAGCTTCTTGAATCCTACAGAGGACAGCTTTTAAAATACCTCCCCAAAAGCGATGACAGCTCTTTCAGAGGACTTCATCTTCCCGTATTGAGTCTGGCCGCTGTTCCCCTGTGGGATATACAGTATTTAAAAGCTCTGGCCTCTTATGGAGAGGGCCTTTTAGGCCGTCCTCCGGAATTTGAGATGATCCTCGGACAAATGGAGGTAATCTCTACCATGCACGGCGGATATCGGGATACACCGGAACGGGTAAGCTCTGATACCATGAATCAGATATACCACTATCTTCTTGATGGCATGCACAGCCCTCCTGTTTCATCTAAAAGATTCATCTTCTTTTAATTCAGAATCCAGGGGGGCAGGCAACTGCAAATGCAGCTGCCTGCCCCCCCTGACTGTATACACAGCCCCAAATTACTTTCTGCCTTCCATTGCATGAACCAGATTTACTACAAAGGTATGTCCCGGCACATCCACTCCATATTTAGCAGCAGCCCGTACAACAGAACCACTGATGGTATCTACCTCAGTTCGTCTTCCATCTCTTAAATCTGCCCGGATAGACGTACATCCCTGGGGATTATTTAATGAAGTTTTTCTTACCTTTTCCCTTACAGCTTCTTCATCAAATTCAAGACCTGCTGCCGCAGCCGTAAGAATTGTTTCATGAATCAGCTGGCAGCAGAGCTTCCATGCAAATTCATCTGCCGCAATATACCCCATATCTACCTGAAGAACACCTGTCAGAGCACTCAAAGACACATTGGTAAACAGCTTATCCCAGATCAGATACTGAATATTTTCATGAATCCGAACCTCAAAGCCGCAGCTGTCAAAATTTTCTTTCAGACGGGTCAAAAATCCATCCCGATCCTCTGTCAGCATTCCCACATTGGTAACACCTGTTCCGCCTCTGCGCACATGACCCAGACCTAAAACAGCACCGTTATCCTCTGTCGTTCCAATAATCACCCGGTCTTCACTTACAAACTCTTTCAGCAGATCCTCGTGACCAGCTCCATTCTGAAGGGTCATCAGGCGGGTATCCGGACCGATAAGAGCCGAATTGTTTTCCAGAGCTGCTCTGGAAAATAATGCCTTTACAAAGAGGATCACCAGATCAACAGGCTTTTCTTCTGATGTATCACAAAGAGCCTTGGGCTGATAGGAGACAGAAGTTCCGTTTTCATCAACCAGAAGACCATTTTTATTAATCTGCTCTACTACCTGCTGATTGGTATCTACCAAAATAACTTCATTATGCTGCGAAAGATGGCCTCCATAAATAGATCCCATAGCTCCCGCACCAATTACGGCAATTCTCATAATATCTCCATTCTTATGTCTGTTTTCACAGACAGCACTGTATTTCTTCCTTTACTTATGAAAACTCAGCCAGTCCCTCAATTGCATATGCACGTACAGGGCTGGAATCCAGTCCCTTGATCGGAAGTGGAGAATAGCTCATGAAGAATACATCCTTCTTTAACTGCTCCAGATTCTTTAATACTTCCAAAAATACGATATTCTCAGCCATAAGGATATCGTGGAACGGCTTTACATCCTCGTTACAGTTTTCAATAGAAACGCCATCACCGAAGCCTACAGCCTTTACCTTATGATCCTTAAACCACTGTGCACTTTCTGCACCCACTAAGAGACGCTCATCCTTGTCAGTATTGGTATCCGGAGTAAATGGAGCCAGCTTATAAGAAGAATCGATGATCACGATATCTCCTTCTTTTACCTTACCTGCTTCACGATCTAAATCAGCTGCTGTAATATGGCCTCTCTTTGCCACAGTATCCTTAAAATCAACATATACTGCTCTGCCCAAGAATGTAGTCAACGGCAGATCAGCAGCAGACGGCCAGTTATCATCATGATGATAAGGACACTCGCAGTGCGTTCCCAGATGGCTCATCAGATCCATATGGGTATGGAAATCGGAATCGGGCCTCCTGTATTAAAACGGAAAAGATGGCATCTTCTTGTCTCAGTAGCCGAGTCAGAATCTTGGACAGATCAATCACTCTTAAATTTCCCATTTCATAAACACACATTTTATTTTCCTCCTTTAATTTAGATCACTGTTAAACAGTACCTCTGTTTCTACAGGCAGACTGGCATTTCCACTCTTCCACCCTTCTGTATACCAGTATACCGGTAAATAAATAGGATGTCGAGATTAGATATTATGTCAAAATATACAACATTTATACAGATGTTTTATGCATATTTTCTTATTCATCTTCCTGCTCCTGCGGTAACATGGGATCTCCTTGACATCAATCTGTCTTTGACTTAAGATTAGCCTATAAAATGATTTTGAGTCAGGTGAATTTTTATTATGAAAGAGAAAAGCTTCCTGCAGCAGCAGGCATATGATACTATAAAAAGCAGCATTTTATCAGGCGAAATGGAACCAAACCGCCTTTACTCCGAAACCAAGCTCTCTACACAGATCGGCATATCCCGTACGCCTGTCAGAGAAGCGCTCCAGTGCCTGAGCCAGGATGGATATATTACAGTTATTCCCAGCAAAGGTTTTATGATCCGACAGCTCAACGATAAGGACATGAAGGACAGTATTGAGATTCGCTGTGCCATTGAAGGCTTCTGCACCAATATGGTCGCTTCACAAATTGATACAGAAAAGGGACGACAGCTGCTGCACAGTCTGGAACAGACTCTTTCTGATATGGAAGAGTCCCTGGAAAACGGAGTTCAGCTGGAACACTTTATTGATTCTGATCACCAGTTTCATCTTCTGCTGGTGGGATATATGGAAAACGATGAGTTCAATCAGATTTTCCAGCGCCTTCTCTATCTGATCCGGCTCACGTCTCAGGATGCCCTGGCTGTGGAAGGCCGTATTCAGGGAACGATGGAAGAACACCGAAATTATCTGCACGCTCTTCGGAACGGAGACGGTTCCAGAGCATACCAGCTTATGATGGAGCATCTGCTGATGCCGCTTAAGATGCATGAAAAATGAAGGGCTCTACCGCCCTTCATTTAATATATAGTAAATCCCGTCTTTACTGGAATTCAACACCAGTTCCTGAGGATATCCTGCCGCTTCCAGCATTTTAACCGCTTCTGTCAAATCCCCTACATCATAGTAAATGTGGGCATCGCTTCCCAATATAACAGGAAGACGGTATTCTTTGGCAATAGAAAGCCATTTCATTACGTTTTTATACGCATTTTGCCGTCCAGACCGCGGATTGAAAGAGGAATTATTGACTTCCAAAGCTACCTTATGTTCCAATGCTGCCGGAATCAGACGGTCATATTCCAGTGGATATCTGTCGTCATCAGGATGACCGATTATTTTAACATACGGATTCTTCATTGCTCCAATTAAAGCGTCCGTGTTCTCTTTTGGAGTTCCAGGCTTGATACAGGGTATGTGGAGACTGGCAATTACATAGTCCATCTTCCTGAGAACCGTCTCGTCCAGATCCAGATTTCCATTAAAATCCATAATATTAGCTTCTACACCGGTAAAAATCCGTACTCCCATTACTTCCTGACGAAAGCATTTAAAATTGCTAAAATAAATAGAAGGAGCCGAGCCAGGCATGGCGGGCGCATGATCGGACATTCCAAGAGCGAAAAGCCCTTTACCTGCCGCCTCCTCTACATTTTCCTTAAAGGTGCTGAAGGCGTGCCCGCTGGCCACAGTATGCGTGTGCATATCAAAATAAATATTCATTTCAAGTTCCTCGTCTATGCGCTTAATGTGAATGATATGTGATCTCCGGGATTATATTCCGCCTGACAGCCTGCATATATGGTGAGGACTTCATCCCGATGCTGAACAGAATAATGAATTTCTCTTCCGTTATACTGCTTATTGACAATGATTCCCTGAATTCCATTTCCTTCCGGCTGAATAGTCAGCTGTTCCGGGCGAATCGGATAAAGTCCCTTATTACGAAATTCCATCGGAATCATAGGATTTCGCAGCAAAATATTTTCATCCTTAACATGGAAGGAATCTCCACACCATGAACCTTTTAACAGATTACAGCGACTGACAAAAGTAGCGGCAAAAACTGTTTGCGGATCCCTGTAAATCTCCCTTGGCGTGCCGATTTGCTCCACCGCTCCATCCTTCATGATAATGATCCTGTCTGCCATAGCCAACGCCTCGCTCTGGTCATGGGTCACATACAGAATTGTAGCTCCCGTAAGCTTATGGATATTCTGAATTTCCCGACGCATATCAATTTTAAGTTCTGCATCTAAGGCGCTCAGTGGTTCATCCATCAGAAGGATTGAAGGTTTCCCCACAATGGCCCGTGCCAGGGCAACCTTTGACGCTGACCTCCGGAAAGTTCCCCAGGGAGACGGTTTTCGTAGGGTTTCAGTCCAGTACAGCTGACAGCCTGTTCTATTGCGGCTTTCTTTTCCTCTGAACTCATGCCTGAATGACGCGGGCTTTTTAATGGAAATTCTATATGCTGACGTACCGTCATATGCGGCCACAGAGCAAACGATTGAAATACCATTCCCAAATCCCTTTTTTCTACAGGAACCATGTGTCCCTGTCCAGAATAGATTTGATCGTTAAGGCGTACAATACCGCTTGTAGGCTCTATAAAGCCTCCAACAATACGAAGAAGGGTAGTTTTTCCACAGCCAGATGGACCCAAAATAGCAACAAATTCCGAATCTCTGATATCCAGATTAATTTCCTTGAGGGCCTGGGTTTTGCTGAATGTTTTTGTAACCTGCTGTATATGTAGGCTCATAACCGTTTTCCTCCTGTTTAACAGATGTTAAATGATCGCGGTTAAGCAGACAGTATCCTGCTACCACCAAAATTGTAATCAGAACGGACATAGCTGCCGCAAGATTATAGTCGCCGCCCTGCTGATAGTTAAAAATAGTCAGACCGATCGTTTTAGTTCCTGCAGAAGCCAGCATGGATGACAAAGTCAGCTCTGTGAAAGCCGGAACAAAAATCATAAACGCACCGGACAGGATCGGACCGGCAACAAGCGGAATAAGAATCTTTATCCATTTGATCCAAAATCCTCTTCCTGAAGCAGCGCAGGCCTCCTCTATGGCAGGTTCTACAGAAAGAAGGGCGATGGTACTTCCCTTGATCTGCAGAACCAGATAGCGGGTAATATAAGCAACCACCAGAATATTAATGGTGCCATAAATTCCAGGATATACCCCCGGAATAGGTTCAACCCAGTGAAAAATCATAGACAAAGCAAGAACAATGCCGGGAATAGCATACGTCAGAGAAGCACATTTTTCCAGTAAAGCTGCCGCCCGGCTTCTTTTTTTTCTGAGTTTCCCATAAGCGATAGCCGTACCTGCCACAATACATACAAGCGTAGTTACCACTGCCAAAGTCAGACTGGTATGAATCGCGGAGATCACTCCTCTGTTATGAAACACAAAGGCAAAATTTTTTAAAGTCAGATTTTCAGGAACAAAATCCAGTCCATAAGCTTTCAAAAAAGAAGATGCTGTCATGGCAGCCATGGGAATAATGTTCAAAATCAAAAGAAGCACCAGCGTTCCCCATTCTAAACATAAACGCAGTGGATTTTTTAAATGTATCCGCACCGAATAGTCTTCTTTAATGCTGTCCATGGATGCACCGCGTTTTACAAAAAATCCCTCCAGCATAGTACCTGCTGCGGCGATAACCGACAGGATCATGGACAGAGCCGCTGCCAGCGGAAACGCATTTGGACCAAATCCAATGGCATTCTCGTAAATATAGGTACTTAAAACAGGAATTCCAGAAGAAATTCCCAGAAAAGCAGGTACAGAAAAATTATCAATGGCAGATAAAAAAGCCAGTACGCTTCCTGCCGCAATTGCCGGAGCAGCGGATACCAGATTAATTTTCAGTATAGCCTGTCTCTGGGAATAACCGCAGGCTCTGGCTGCCCATTCCATATCTCTGGGAATTTTTCTCAGCATATGAACAACATTAACATACACAATAGGAATATTACAGAATCCCAGTACCAGAATGATTCCTCCCATGGTGTAAATATCCACACCCGGAAGTCCGATAGAAGTCAAAAATCCATTGAACGCCCCTCTGGAGCTGAAAAAGCTGCTCCAGGAAAGGGTAATGATGTACGATGGAATAATAAAAGGAAGCAAAACCAGGAATTCAATAACGCCCTTACGTTTTATATTACAATAGGCGGTGAGAATGCCAGTCCGCTGCCATAGCCAGCGGCCAGAGCGGTGGAACTCACAGCAATAATAATTGTATTAACAATAGCTTTTCTGGTACGCTCCTGAGATAAAAGTCCGGCAAAATTATCCAGTCCATATCCATTCTCCACGGTAACTCCCATGAGCAGGAGACGGATCAAAGGAAGAAGAAACACCAGGGCTGCCAGCAGATAGACGGCTATCCTGGCAATGGACGCCCCTGTTTTACGTATCGTTTCCATATAGATCTCCTGTTATTTACTGAAACATCTGGCTGAACTGTTCTTTATCTGCTTCACGGTTCTGATACAGTTCCTTCGTATCCCAGGTAAGAGGTGTGATCTCATCGATACGCTTAAATCCTTCAGGAACTTCAACTCCGCTCTTTATGGGAGTATAGCCAATCTCAGCGGTCAGAGCCTGACCCTCCTCGGAGAGTACAAAATCCACAAATGCTTTGGCCAGATCCTCACTATCCGTTCCCTTTACAATTCCAATCGGTTCGGTAACGGCAGGAGAGCCTTCAGCCGGGTATACGAATTCTACGGGAGCCCCGTCATTCTTTGAACGGATGGCCATATAGTCTGCTAAAAGTCCACAGGCCTGTTCTCCTGCAACCACTGCGTTCTGAACGGATCCATTTCCTTTTCCCACAACGACTCCATTATCCTTTAATGTCTGATAATAATCCCATCCCAGTCCTTCGGTTCTGGTAAGAACCCCCAGGTTGTAGGCAGCAGCTCCGGAATAGAGGGGGCTTGGCATGATCAGGTCATCCTTGTAAGCCTCATTTGTCAGATCTTTAAAGCCTGCAGGAATATTTTCGGTTAACTCAGTATTGTAGACAATTCCAGTAGTAATTACCTTTGTTCCCACATACATGTGATCCTCGTCAATATAAATTTCCGGAATACCCTCCAGTTCAGGAGACTCGTAAGCGCTCAGAAGATCCTGCTCCTTTAGTGTCTCAAAAGTAACATTGTCCGCCACCAAAAGAACATCTGCCAAAACATCCCCTGCCTCCTTCTCCGCCAACACCTTGCTGACTACTTCCTCAGTACCAGAACGGAACACATCCACCTGAATATCAGGCCATTTTTTATTGAATCCGTCAATCATGACCTGAATGTCTTCCTCCGGCTGTGAAGTATAAAGAGTAATAGAACCGGATAAGTCTTGTGATACTTTTTTTGAAGTTTCTTCTAAAACAGCTTCCGATGAGTTATCCGCAATCTGCTCCGAAGCTGACGCGGTAGTTTCCGAATAATTATTCTGGCATCCCACCAGTGAAGATACTGCCAGTCCTGCTGTTAATACTGCTGCAAATCTCTTTTTCATTCTAACTTACCTCCATTAAAGATGTGTTGTATAAACTGAATATTCTGTTTTGCTATAGAAAAGTCCCCACTGCTGTCCAAACCTTCTATAACCATAGGAAGGTTATAATGCGCCAGCTTAGGAAGAAGCTTTTTCATATCATAATCCCCCTCATTAAGAGGTGTATGAAATCTGGAACCTTTGCGATTACTGATATGAATTTTGGAAATCTGAGGACGATAATTCTGAAGAATACTTAAAATCTCTTCTTCACTGTCACAGTGAGCTACATCCAGGGTATAAACAAACTGGTCAAACATATCGCCGCATACCTCCTTCATTGCATCCATAGTGGTAACAAATTCTCTGGGTATTTTCTCCATAATCTCCAACGACACGTCTATCTTCCATTTCTGCGCATATTCCAGAATTTCCCTCAATGATTCCTTAAGATAAGCTCCGTAAGATACCCCTATTCCTGAAATAGTACAATGTCCTGGATGAACTGTGACTTCATCCAGTCCCAGCTGATAAGCAAGTTCAACCGATTTTTTCACCTCAGTAACGGACTGTTTCCTGATGCCATCATTCACAGATGAAATATTTAAATCCCAGCTCTGGCTGTGAATGCAATTCTTTAAAGGATACAGAGCAGCCAGCTTTTCAAATTCATCGATGTCAAACTTCCGATAGAAAAATTGTTGACTCCACAATTCAATTCCATCTAAACCAGATTGAAAAACCATATCAAAAATTTCTTCCATAGAGCCGTTCCACAGGAGAGTGGAACTAAGATAAATATTAGCCATTCCGATTACTTCCTGTCATTTGATGAGGCTATTATAACAGGTAAAATGTAAAGACTCCTACCATGAAAAGGTAAAAATTGAGTAAATAAATTTCGTTTTTATTTTATTGAAATTTATATTGCATTTTTGACAAAACTCTAATATATTAAACAAAAAGGAGGTTCATCGACTATGTTGGAAAAGATTTATGAAGAATATAAAGAAAGATTGTCCAAATCGGATCATAAGATTTTTGGATATCTGCTAGAGCATGAGCAAGAACTTCCGGCTATTACTGCAGAAGACCTCTCACGAAGGCTGAACATCAGTACAGCTACTATTTCCAGATTCTGGTCTAAAATTGGATTTCGAAATCTAAAAGACTTAAAGCACAATTTATATGAAAACAGGAGTCTACCCCTTACAGCCGGATGAATGCAGCTCTAAGCCAGTGGAAAGAATGTGGAATTTCACCTGATTTACTTCTGGAGCGTTTGTCCTTTCAGCTTGAAAAGACATTTCAAGTAGTGAAACCGGAACAGGTGGATGAAGCTGTAAAGCTTTTAATCTCATCACGGCAGGTCTATATTTTTGCACCCGATGTATCAAAAGGTTTAGGAAACATTTTACAGTACCGTCTGCTGCGTCTGGGTATTCTCTTGATTCCTCTTCCAGGAGGCTCTCAGCTTTATGATGCTATGGTAAATTTGAAACAGGGCGATCTGGTTTTACTGTTTGGATACTCACGCCTTCTGACAGAAGTACAGATTCTTTTATCCTATAGCGAAAAAGCCGGATACCAAACCATTCTGTTTACAGATTTACTGGCCGAAGAACATTTATCTAACGCCAATTTAACATTGTACAGCTTCCGTGGGGAACCAAATGACTATCACTCAGTAGCAACCCCCTTACTATTGATCGATTTGTTGATTATGAAAGCCAGCCAATCCCTTGGGGGCGGATTGGAAAAAGCGAAGAAACTTCAGAATTTGAGAGAACAATACGCAGGATTAATTCGACGATAAAATACGAAGAACATAACATCAATAATTCTCTTAAAACACAAAAATATCTCCAGCCGCATAACTACGACTGGAGATGAACAAAATTTTACTTTTTATCCGCCTACTTGGCAACAGGCGATTTAAAACAATAACAGTTTCATCTAATCTCATAACTCACCACTTATAATACTTAATCAACGCCTGAGTTCCAAGATCTCCCATACCCTCTGATTCCAGCTTTTTCGCCATTCCCAGCACATCCTCCAAAACTCCCAGACGGGTATCTGCAGCTAATGCCTCTTCATCTGCAATTCCCATATCTTTGATAAAATGTTTCAGGAAAAGCCGGGGGCATAGTCATCTTTTGCTGCCTTAGAAGCCACATTATTCATCTGGGCACTGCCTGCTGCACCGGTAGAAATAGATTTCAGCATGGTATCTACATTCAGCCCCGTATTCTTTGCATAAACCATAGCCTCACAGGCGCCTGCCAGAGCGCCTGCAATGGCAATCTGGTTGCACATCTTCGTATGCTGTCCGTTTCCTGCCTTTCCCTCATAATTAATATTCTTTCCCATAGCCTCAAAAACAGGCACACAGGCGTCAAAATCCTCTTTCTTACCACCAGCCAGGATCGTCAATGTACCTGCTTTGGCACCGGTATCTCCTCCTGTTACAGGGGCATCTACTGCATGAAGCCCTGCTTTTTCTGCCTCTTCCCAGATACGCACAGCCACTCTGGGGCTCGTGGTTGTCATATCAATCACATAGGTTCCCGGATCAGCATTTGCAATGATTCCATTGTCACCAAAATAAACCTCTTCCACATCCTTTGGATAGCCCACAATGGTAATCACTACGTCACGTCCCTTTGCACACTCAGCTGCTGTATCACACCATACTGCACCCTCTGCAATCACATCCTCAGCCTTAGCCTTTGTACGGGTATAAATGGCAACCTCATATCCTGCCTTTCTCAGATTCCGCACCATGGATTTTCCCATAATTCCCACACCGATAAAACCAATTTTTTTCATTTTTATTTATCTCCTTTCGCTTCTATATCTTTTAAAATAAGCTGAATACAGGTATTGAAATCATTGTTTTCATACCCTCTGTCAATCCCGCACGCTGCCAGGCGTTCTTTTGAAAAGTCCTTCTCATCTGCCAGAAATCTCCGGCACATCTCCGCATATTTAGGCGTATTCTGCGTTTTTTCCCGATCCAGTGCCCTCTGAAGGCGCGTCCCATCATCCACATAGATATAAAGAGGAATCATAACTTCATTTCCGTAATAATTTACCATCTTTTCATAAGAATCCAGTGTTCCTATCATAAGATAATTTCCCTGTTTCAGATCGATCTGGCCATCGTCAGCGGTAAAGTAACTCCATGGTCCAAACACTGTATCATAGGTTCTGCACTCAATCACCTTGCCCTGACTCTCCAGCTTCTTTAAACGTGCTTCATCTGTAAAATAATACTCCACACCCTCCTGTTCCCCGTCCCTGATGGGCCGGGTGGTGTACATACGCACTGTGCCGTATTCAGGAAACCGGCGCACCAGCTCCTTGTAAATCGTGTCTTTACCGGCAGCACTTTTTCCCATGACATAAAAAATATATCCCATTTTCCTGTTCTTCCTGTTAAATATTCTGTCTAAATGGCCTGTTCTGATACAAGTATTGTCTCCAGCGTCTGATCCGACAGCCCCTGTACCGGAAGCCCCTTCCTGATATAATCCAGAATCACCTCCAGAAGCTGCTCCGTTATACATTCCCCCGGAGCAATCAGAGGGATACCCGGCGGATAGATATAGACAAATTCCCCGGATATTTTCCCTGCGCTTTCCCTGAGAGGTATTCTCGCAGTTTTTCCATCAATGGCCTCCCGGATGGAGCACCGGGTCTTTGCCTCTATGGCATAGACGCAGTCAGAGCCGGCCCCTTCCCGGCCCTGTAATTCCATTTTCCCGGAAGGGAAGCCTTCCTTATCAATAGCAAGAAGGGCAGCTCTCAGCCGTTCAAGTCCTGCTTTACTGTCTCCAACAGTCGTTATAGCTGTCACATAATCTGCCCCGCACATTTCCATTTCCAGATGGTACTGTTTCCGCAGAAGCTCCGACAGCCCCTCCCCGTCAAAGGACGCATACCGGGTAGATATCACAACTTTAGAAGGGTCCAGATCAAAAATTCCATACCGGCCTTTTAATTCCCTTCCCACCAGACGCAGGTTCTTCATAGCAGACAGGCTTTCTCTCATCTCCAAAAGGCTGTCTGCAAACTTCCTCATACCATCCTTCCTGCGCAGCTGCTCCATCTGAAATATACCATTTTCAATAGATGCCATTAACACATAAGACGGACTGCTGCTCTGAACTATATGCAGGTACCGTTCCACAGCTTCCATATCCATATAGGCGCTTCCATCCGGTCCATTGCATTTCATATAAAGCACAGCCGTCTGGGTCAGGCTGGGAAGGGTCTTATGTACGCTCTGTATCACTACATCTGCCCCAAGCTCCAGAGCAGACTGCGGAAATATTTCACTGTATCTGAAATGAGCCCCGTGAGCTTCATCCACAATCAGAGGAAGTCCGGCCCGATGGACTATTTTTGCAATTTCACCCACATCTGACACAATTCCATCATAAGTAGGCGACACGATGAGAACCGCCCGTATATCAGGCTGCTCCTTCAGGGACTTTTCCACATCCTCCGGCAAAATTCCTCCCTGTATCCCCCATTCCTTTGTGGACTGTGGATAAACGTATGAAACCTGTAAATGGTGAAGGTAAATCCCATTATATACTGCCTTATGGCAATTACGCCCGATCAGAATCCGTTCTCCCCAATGCACACAGCCGCATACAGCCGCCAAAAGCCCCGATGTACTTCCATTTACCAGATACCGGGTACGGTCTGCTCCATACAGCCCGGCAGCCCACTCCATAGATTCCTTTAAAATTCCCTCCGGATGGTGAAGATTGTCAAAGCCGTCAATTTCTGTAATATCTACCTCAAAGGGGTTTGGAAATTCCATTCCCTGATAAAAGGCCCTTCCATCCGCTTCCTCTCCCCATTTCAGTCTCTTATGGCCCGGCATGTGAAAGGGATATATCCCTGTTTTTCCATAGTGCTTTAAACGGTTAATCAGAAGGTCTTCTTCTCTCATATGGTCCTTCCTCCCGTACTGAGCCGATCCTTTCTCCGTTCCACCACCTGAATCATCACACTACGGAGCTGACGCCGGTTTTTTACCACCAGAGTCTTTTCCTGATAGCGTTCCGCGATACTGCGGTACTGGCGCTTCTTCTTTCTGCTGCGCCCCTTGTGAAGAATCCACCATACGAATTCCCAGTCCATTTTTTCAACGCAGCCGTCTCCCATATCTTCTCTGGTTTTTCCTTTATAAACATGGGAGCGTATCAGCGCCTGCCACAGACAGATCCATCTGGGATAATTCATAAAAATAATCAGATCCGCTTCCCTTAACCGGCGCTCCTGACTGAACCCCGTATAATTTCCGTCAATGATCCAGCCTCTATTTTCGTTTTCATCCAGAAAATCTTCTGCCATCCTCCTGGCTGTCTCCCGGTCCCGTTCCTTCCATCCCGGTTCAAACTGAATCCGGTCCAGATGCAGAACCGGACACCGGAATAATTTTCCCAGCTTTTTAGCTAATGTGGATTTTCCCGCGCCGCTATAGCCGATTACCGCAATCTTCACACCTTTCACCTGCTTTCTTCTGATTAGTTCTTTTGGTATTATCATACCACTTTTACGGGGGGTTTGTCTTGTGGAAATTAAAAATACCCCAAGCATCTGCTGCTTGAGGTATTTTTCAACGGAAAAAGCGAAGCATCCCAAAATCCTCTGTTATATTCTTCTCCTTCATAACTCTCAGATAATCCAGCCTTGCTGTTTCTATATGCTCAGCCAGCGCCTGCTGCGCCAGTCTGCTGTCTCCTGACTTAAGACCCTCTAAAATCATTTGATGGTCCCTGTATGCCTTATCCTGATATTTTCGTTCCAGATAGGAAATCATCCTTACCCGACGGCACTGAAGGAGCAGGCTTTCATGAAAACGTATCAGCTTTACAATAAAATCCGGTCTTATCTCTCTGATTCCCCGCAATGCTGCCACCCCGTTCGTAAAGGTCTGAGCAATAGTAAATCCGTATTTTCCCCAGTCTGCCAGTGTTTCCAGATCCTGAAGCACCAGCAGGTCATCATCCACCAAAACCACCTTAAATGCCACGTTTCCTCCTCCATACAGCCAAATCTTTGCCGCCCAGTTACTGAGACTGATAACTCTTATATACACATATTTTACCATGTGGGGAATTTTGTGTCATCTATGAGATTTTATCAGGTATTCTTCCCCTCCTGTAAAAAACAGGCGCACCCGGTAAACGAATGCGCCTGTTTTATCATTTATAATCTTCAGAAAATACAATTATCTCTCTCTGCTTTCTACCATTTTCTTCACATCTGCGATAAACTCATCCAGCTGTGCGCTTCCCAGATCACCCTTGTCACGGCTTCTCACTGTAATTGCGCCCTCAGCGGCCTCCTTCTCGCCCAGTACCAGCATGAAGGGTACCTTTTCAAGCTGTGCCTGACGGATCTTGTAGCCCACCTTCTCATCCTTGTGATCCAGCTCTGTACGGATACCGGCTGCTCTCAGCTTCTCATATACACCTGTTGCATACTCCATAGATTTTTCCAGATACAGGAATTACCTTTACCTGAACCGGAGCCAGCCATACAGGGAACTTACCTGCAAAATGCTCGATCAGAATACCGATGAAGCGTTCAATGGAACCAAAGCATACACGGTGAATCATAATCGGACGCTTCTTTGTGCCGTCCTCAGCCACATATTCAGCCTCAAAACGCTGGGGCAGCTGGAAATCCAGCTGAATGGTTCCGCACTGCCATGTACGTCCGATGGAATCTCTCAGATGGAAGTCAATCTTAGGACCATAGAATGCACCGTCGCCTTCATTAACAATATAGTCCAGCCCCATTTCCTCCAGAGCGTTTCTCAGGCCGTTGGTAGCCAGCTCCCAATCCTCGTCAGATCCCATGGAATCCTCAGGTCTGGTAGACAGCTCTACGAAATATTCAAAGCCAAAAAGGGTATAAACCTCATTGATCAGTCTTGTAACGTTCTTGATCTCCTCAGTAATCTGCTCCTGAGTCATAAAGATATGAGCATCATCCTGGGTAAAGCAGCGCACACGCATCAGGCCGTGAAGCTGACCGCTCTTCTCGTGACGGTGAACCAGACCCAGTTCGCCTACTCTCAGAGGAAGATCTCTGTAGGAACGCGGCTGAGACTTGTACACCAGCATACCGCCGGGGCAGTTCATTGGCTTAATTGCGTAGTCTTCCTCATCGATCACAGTGGTATACATATTGTCCTTATAGTGATCCCAGTGACCGGAGGTCTCCCACAGCTTGCGGCTTAAGATCACAGGAGTGGAAACCTCCTGATAATTCTCTCTTAAATGGATCTCTCTCCAGTAGTCGATCAGGGTATTCTTTAAGGTCATGCCCTTTGGAAGGAAGAATGGGAAACCAGGGCCTTCCTCTGTAAACATAAACAGACCCAGCTCCTTGCCCAGCTTTCTGTGGTCGCGCTTCTTTGCCTCCTCCAGCATGGTCAGGTAGTTTTCCAGATCCTCCTTATTTGCAAATGCAGTTCCATAAATTCTGGTCAGCATCTTATTCTTCTCGCTGCCTCTCCAGTATGCGCCTGCAAGGCTTGTGAGCTTAAATGCCTTTACGCCCTTTGTATACATGATATGGGGGCCTGCGCACAGATCTGTAAAATCTCCCTGCTGATAAAAGCTGATGGTCTCCTCTTCAGGCAGATCCTCAATCAGTTCTACCTTGTAGGGCTCGCCCTTTTCCTGCATTAACTTGATTGCCTCATCTCTTGGAAGCACAAATGGCTTTAATGGAATATTTTCCTTGATGATCTTCTTCATCTCAGCCTCTAACTTCTCCAGATCCTCTGGGGTAAATCCGCCCTCTCTGTCAAAGTCATAGTAAAAGCCATCATCAATAGCCGGTCCGATGGCTAATTTTGTCTCCGGATACAGTCTCTTTACAGCCTGTGCCAGCACATGGGAAGCGGTATGACGGATCGCCCTTAACTCATCCTCTGCCTCCTGTACATTTCCATCTGGTAAAATGATTTTCATGGTAAAACTCCTTTCTTAATCGTCAGACCCATTTTCCGGGCCCTATTATGATCTTTGAAAATGGTCCCGTTCGTTCCGGCCTGCGGCCAAATAAAAAACCCCTGGACACATTTCCATGTCCAAGGGTGCATATACACGGTTCCACCTTGATTTTCACTCATTGATCCCTTAACGCGGGGTACGGCATCATTTCCTCTGTTTTCACTCCAGCGCCAAACATCTGACTGTAAAAACAGTATCCCTGACACAGCTCAGGACTGGTTTTCCCCTGCATTCTCCACACAGCCTTTCCACCACCCGGCTGCTCTCTGTCTGTTCCCTGCAAAGTACTTGTTCCTTCAAAGCTTTCTGCTTTTCTGCTCATTTCTGATTATAGCATCTAAAGGTTATTTGTCAAGACCTGCTTTTCCTTGAGTTTCCCATTCATCTCTGGTAATATTCTATAGTAAATCACAGCAGAAAGAAGGTATTTTCACAAATGAAACTTGTCATCATAGATGGTCAGGGCGGTAAAATGGGCCGAACCGTCATTGAACAGCTGAAAAAAAATCTCCCTGACCTTGAAATTTACGCCATCGGCACCAACAGTATTGCAACTTCCGCCATGCTAAAGGCAGGAGCCGACTACGGCGCTACCGGAGAAAATCCCGTAATCGTAGGAGCCCGCACAGCCGATATCATCATAGGCCCCATAGGAATTGTAATCGCAGATGCCCTGATGGGCGAAATAACTCCGTCTATGGCTACTGCCATCGGACAAAGCCCCGCTTATAAAATTCTCATACCAGTCAACCGCTGTAATCACTATATCCCCGGCTGTGGAGATCACAACCTTGGAGAATACATCAAAATGGTATGCGAAGAAACAGAAAAGGAGGTCAAAAAACGTGAGAACCGTTGAATTTAAAATGGAACGCCCCGGTCTGGTAAGTCCCGGCGATAAAGTAAAAATCATTGAACGCGAGGGAACCAGCAGCTACAGCTATATTATTGATCCTGCCGTCGCCATGTCCGGCTGTTTTGCAGCCCGGGACCGCATTAAATCCGAATACGGTATTGTAAAGGATGTCCGCGAAAATGCCCGGGGCTTCTATGTGGTAGTAGATTTTGATGAAGATTAGCCTAAAGGCACAATCTTCACCTCATCTGACTTTGTTTCTGAAGGATTCGTCTGTATACTCTTTCCCGGAGCCTCTGTTCCTAAAATTGTTTCCTGCTTGGGAGTCTGAACCGAAGTGCCGGGAGTATCTGCCGGCTGGTTCGGATTCTTCACAGGTGCAGCTGTTGTTTCTGCGGGAGATATTTGATTTGAACCGGACACCTGCTGTGGATTCACCGGAACCGTCTCAACAGCTGCCTTTGTTGTCTCTTCCTCAGCAGGAGCTGCAGTCTGCTCAGGCAGTTTTGAAACCGTTTCCACCAAAATCTTTTCAGATGCCAAAAATTCCACCGGACGGCTCCAAAGCACCTTGGTAATCCCTGCTTTCGGACTCCAGCTGCAGTCATGCCACAGACAAATCAGCTTGCCATCCTGAGCCATCACAAGCTCCAGCATATCATTACCGCTTACCTTTATTCCCGTACGCACATTCGCATCGTTGATCCTGTAAATGGTTCCGCTCTGACTCACATTTACAATCGTACCATAGGCATTCTTCCATATCTCTGGATAATATTCTCCGTACATCTGCCCTTCGTTTTCAAAATAATAAAGATTTGTTATGGTTCCCGGAAACATTCCGCTGACCGGTGTTTTTCCTTCTCCATTAAGATCTGCTCTGAAAATCCGGCTGTACCATTCTCCATTTGCTCCTTTATCCACATAAGCACAGTAAAAAATAAAATTATCCACAATACAGAAGCTTTGTACACCATATTCTCCCGTAATGGCTGCTCTGGAAGCTCCATCCGATTCCATCGACACCATCATACCGGTTCCCTCTCCCTTTAAACGGAAAGTAACACCATTAACAGATACATCTCTGCGCTTTACATAGCGAATTGCCCCGTTCTCCTCCAGACGGTAGCTTCTGTCACCCATTTCCACCACAGTTCCATTTTCAAGTGTCACAATATTTCCCAGACTGTCTGTCAAATAACAGCTTCCGTACCGGATCTGAACCTTATAGCTTTCTTCACCAACTGCGGTTTCTGTTCCTGATGTGGCCGAATGGATCTTTCCCCCCTGGGCATAGTAAATCGTTCCGTCTACAATCAGATACCCATCTACATCCTCTGCAATAATCTCCTTTACAGCCTGTCCCGGTATCATCCGTACCAGCCGCCCGCAAAGCGCCTTTTCAGATTCTGTCAGCTTGCCTTTTCACTTTCCTTAACCAAAGGAAGATAATACACATAATCTCCGTCCGCTCTCAGAGAATATTTTGTAGTTCTCTCAGGAGCATTCTCATCCCCCAGGGGCTTAACCTTATTTTCAACCGTTTTACGATACAGAATCGTTTTAAAAATCCCCGTGTCCTCATCATTCAGAAAACACCAGAAAGCATTTGTTCTTGCAAGACTGTCCAGATTTTCTCCCTTATCATCAGGAACATAATCCAAATCAGTTTCTATGTTCTTTAGATAGCCCTTCACATCATGACAGGTATAAATCTGTCCTTCCTTCTGCCACTTTCCCTGATTCATGATTCCATCTTCATTAAAATGATATAAAAAACCTTCAATCTCCAGCCACTGATCTGTTGCCCAGGTTTCATCATCCAGTTTATATGTCCATCCCTCTCGGTCTCATTCCATCCCTGTGTTTCTTCCTCATGCTCAATTTCAATGGTCTGTGCTGTTTCTGTACTGCTGTCCTCTTTCTGCTCAATCAAACTGTAATCCTTATGAATTGTACCAATTACCTGAACAACCACATAAATTGCCGCAATCAAAAAATGCTGCCAGCAGCACTAAAAGAATCGTCTTGCCACTGGAATCTGACTTTCTTCTTCTGCCCATATCTTAATCCTTTCTCTGAAATTCACTTTTCAGCATAAACAAAATTCAGCATAAACAAAAAAAGCCGTTTTTCTTTGCAAATACAATGAAAAACGACCTACTGAGCGTGCCGGGATTCGAACCCGGGACAACTTGATTAAAGTCAAGAGTGCTCTACCGACTGAGCTACACGCCCTTATTAAATTTAAAATGCCCAAAGTCGGAATCGAACCAACGACACGAGGATTTTCAGTCCTCTGCTCTACCAACTGAGCTATCTGGGCTTTTCTTATGCCTGAGCATAAAAAATTGCGGGGGCAGGATTTGAACCTACGACCTTCGGGTTATGAGCCCGACGAGCTTCCAGACTGCTCCACCCCGCGCTAACATATTTAGTATAAATGCCTGATGACAATTTGTCAACCTGCATTTTAATGGGCGAAGGTGGATTCGAACCACCGAAGGCAGTGCCAGCAGATTTACAGTCTGTCCCCTTTGGCCACTCGGGAATTCGCCCATATTGATATTATATACATTTTTTGATAAATAATACATTCAATGGGGCCTACAGGGCTCGAACCTGTGACCCTCTGCTTGTAAGGCAGATGCTCTCCCAGCTGAGCTAAGACCCCAACTGTAAAATTATCAGCAAATGTATTAAGAAGAAAAACGACCCGGAACGGGTTCGAACCGTCGACCTCCGCCGTGACAGGGCGGCGCTCTAACCAGCTGAGCCACCGGGCCATTTTAAAGGCATATACATACCTTCAAAACCACATACTGAACAACCAAGTCACAACCGTTTTCCCTAAACCTTCTGGTCAAGCCCTCGACCGATTAGTATCAGTCAGCTCCATGCATTGCTGCACTTCCACCTCTGACCTATCTACCTCGTCGTCTTCAAGGGGTCTTACTCTTGCGATGGGGATATCTCATCTTGAGGGGGCTTCACGCTTAGATGCCTTCAGCGTTTATCCCGTCAGACTTGGCTACACCATGGCCTTGGTGACCAACAGGTACACCAGCGGTCTGTCCATCCCGGTCCTCGTACTAGGACGGCTCCTCTCAAATATCCTACGCCCGCGCCGGATAGGGACCGAACTGTCTCACGACGTTTCTGAACCCAGCTCGCGTACCGCTTTAATGGGCGAACAGCCCAACCTTGGGACCTGCTACAGCCCCAGGATGCGATGAGCCGACATCGAGGTGCCAAACCACTCCGTCGATGTGAACTCTTGGGATTGATAAGCCTGTTATCCCCAGGGTAGCTTTTATCCGTTGAGCGATGGCAATCCACTTTCATACCACCGGATCACTAAGTCCTACTTTTCTACCTGCTCCACCCGTCGATTGTCGCAGTCAAGCTCCCTTATGCCTTTGCACTCTTCTAATGGTTTCCAACCATTATAGGGGAACCTTTGAGCGCTTCCGATGCCCTTTCGGAGGCGACCGCTGATCAAACCCCGCCTGACATTTGTCCCCAGCCAGGTCATGGCTGCGGGTTAGAAATCAATACCGCAAGGGTGGTATCCCAACAGCGGCTCCCTCACAGACTGGCGTCCATGATTCAAAGCCTCCCACCTATCCTGTACATGCAGTACCGAATCCCAGTATCAAGCTGGAGTAAAGCTCCATGGGGTCTTTCCGTCCTGGCGCGCGGGTAACCAGCATCTTCACTGGTATTTCAATTTCACCGGGTGCATTGTTGGAGACAGCGCTCAAATCGGTACGCCTTTCATGCGGGTCGGAACTTACCCGACAAGGAATTTCGCTACCTTAGGACCGTTATAGTTACGGCCGCCGTTTACTGGGGCTTCAATTCAAAGCT